>JGI24509J20081_1000010_pt1 | contig 237354 bp, 197 predicted proteins | sample LinPmetageLP29_FD_20081 | JGI IMG/M metagenome (IMG submission 20081) | reverse complement strand
TTCTTCTTCTTCTTCTTCTTCTTCTTCTTCTTCTTCTTCTTCTTCTTCTTCTTCTTCTTCTTTTACTTCGCAGTGGACTTGAATTCCATTTGCAGATGTGTAGCATGGACTCAGTGCAGTACAGTGGACAAACATCTAATACAAATCTAGTGCGAGAAACACTCGAAGAAGGAAGAGGCGCTGGAGAAGCTGCGTAATGGGACCAAGTTTGACGAGGTTGCGCGCGAATTTTCAGAGGATAAGGCGAGGCAGGGTATGTTGCACTCTCATTTGATACAGGGCCGAGAATGAATGCTGATTCATTGTAGGAGGTGCACTTGGCTGGAAGACTCGGGGAAGTCTTGACCCTGCGTTTGAGAATGTGGCTTTTGAGCTGGAGGCTAGCACTACCGGGAATCCTAAGTATGGAGAGGCGAAGACCGGCTTTGGCTATCATATCATTATGGTCGAGGGGCGGAAATGAAGAGGTGTGATGTTTTTATGAATTGATGTGGATACTATGCATTGATACCTAGGTACTCCAAATGTTAGATGGATCCTACTGGATCTGTTTTCTTGAATATGCTTTATATTTGGTCTTGATTCTAAATATTCTGATGATGATTGATTCTGTACATGAGCCCAACTCCAAACAAACCGGTTGAAAATCTACTGTGCCTTTGCACTTTCAAGTTTGGCTTTTGCCTTTGCCTTCTTCTCCTGTCTTTGCACCACTGCCTCGGCGCCAATGCCGCCGAAGACTAGGCCAATGCCCAGCCATTGTCCGGCAGACAGGGAGTGGCCGAACCAGAACACACTAAGAAGCATTGTCAACATTTTACGGGTGACGGTGACTGTAACCAGCAGCAGCGACGAGAAGTGCGAGAGAGTGTAGAAGATAAACAGTTGGCCGACAGCACCGCAAGCCGCAAACCCAAGCACGTGTTTCAATGCTTCGGGATGGCGCGTGAGGAAGGAGATGGCCGAGTACAACTCCGTCTCGGTGGACGGAGGAATAGGGATTGGCAGCAGGTTATGCAAGATACCACTCTGGGACAGGTATGGCATGATGAGAAGGTATGCAGTGGTCAGAAGCGTGGAAAGCACGTTCTGCGCAACCATCATCTGCGGTCCAGAGAAGCGAGTGTACCGCTGGGGAGAGGTGAACACATGGTCTTGAGTGGTGTTTGTGAGGCCATCAAGCAGCAGGTTGATAGACAGCAAGAAGATTCCCCACATAGAAGAGCCGGACTGCTTCGCCGCCGACGCAGCCACTTTTTTACTCGTCCCCGGGTGATGCAGGGTGAACGTGGCAACGCCCAGAGTAACCAGGAGTACGACACCGTACTTGTACAGGGGGTACTTCTTGCGGAAGATGGTCAGGTGGAGGAGCATAACGGGAAGGAGCTTGCATGATTTGGCGAGGATGAAGGTAAGGTAGTCGATGTGCGCGAGACTGGCGTAACCGAACGGGGACGCGAGCGACGAGGAGATGCTAACTAGGAGCAACGGGAAGAGAATGCTGCGCGTGGGGAAGATCGAGGGCATGCTCTGGCCCTTGGGCGTACTGAAAAAGAGGTATAGGAAGCCAGTGATAGCGGCAAAGGATGACTGGATCGTGTTCAGGACCAGCGAGTAGGTGAAGCGCTCTGTCGCGGGCTCAGGGTCGGCAGCGGATGCGGGGTGGATGGGATAGCTGGTGGTGGTGATTGCTTCCTGAAGGACACCCCACGAGAGGCTTTAGTCTGTCAGTAACCTATCTCATGATCTTCGAGGGATTTACTTACAATGCGGCGTAGATTCCGAGGACGCAGATGAGAAGCTGCATCAACCCGGGAGTGTCTGCGACTGTCTCCAAGGCCGCCGCTGCCTTTGCCGAAGCGCTCTCGTTGGCATTCAATGGGTCTATAGCGCGTCCATTGAAGTGCTTCTCAGCAACTCCGGCTTCATTGCGCATTGACTGCGAGGGAGTTCGCTGGAGCGGGTTTGTTTGCTTTTGCCGGCCCATTGCGACGTGTGTTGGACTCGAGAACAGTAATCGAGATAAACTAAATCGGACCAAATAGTGAAGTATGTAATGGCGACCCGGTCCGAGTGTATGAAAGAGAAATATCCCTTGGGCCCGGATTAAATAAAGAAAAGATGATGCCATGTGTTCTTAGGTCGCGAAGCTTATCAACGGTGATCGCCCCCACTTTAGCCCTGAAGAACGCAATTCAAAGCTCATAATGACCTGCGTGGGGAAAGCTAAGCAGCTGTTCAACTGAAATAATTGTATTTCTACGTTCTCTGTTTTTTAGGACGGAACAACATTGAATACAGTTCATCATACCTTAGGCAAGCGGTGTAGGCCTTTCTTTCGAAGCTCAGGCGGTGAACAAAAAACTGCCCAATTTATGCACCAATTTTGACCAAAAGCCGCGATCAGACTTGATCACAGCGAGCTTCCACTTCAAAACACCAAATATGGCTACTAAACGAGTTGAACAGCCTTGCCCTGGACCATCTGCACTCAGCAAGCTCATTGAAGCCTCCTCGGCTTCCGGAAACCCCTTTTCAGCAACCACCCTTCAAATCATGCACAATCTCCAACACCAACACCTCTGGACCTCCCTGCAAATCCACGACATTTCCACTCCGTCGGACACAGAAACATCCACCAAAAGCCCAATTACCTCTTTGCCAGATGACACAGCACCAACTCTCATCTCCGGTATCCCCCCGCACCGCGTGTACACGCATCCGGACGAGCAACTTTACATGCTGGAACAGGGACTCCGCGATGATGACCTGAAGCCAGAGCGGATTTTTGTGATTCCCACAGCACAAGGTCAATCGTGGAGTCTGCGCCGCATGGCTGCTGTCTTTGACGCGCTCGCGGAGGTCCAGCCAGATGAGGCATCAACCGGTGAGAAGGATACTGGCAAGGCGGAGCAATTAGCGAAGTATTATGAGAGGAGAAAGAAAGCCCACGAGACGAAGGAATGGGGTGGGAAGAGGGTTCTACTGGCAATGGTGGATAAGGGTATGGGCGGAGAGGGGACGGTGGTTTACTACGTTGTGCAGGAGGGCGAGGTGAAGCCGCGACAGAATTGAGTGTGTGGAATTGTTTGGTTTACGCGAGTCATGCCAGTGGAAAAGCATTGGGGGGGGGCGGTTATTTTCATTCCGGTCAAAGTATCGAGAAGCGCCGGTCGGCTTTCATACATACGCCGAAATTATCCACAAAACATGATACATGTGGCCACTGGGTATAATTGTGTTTTCGCACAAAAGAGCAAAGGGGAAATAGTTGGTGGCCTGGGTACAGTCGCTGTACAATGGTGCAAAAATAATTCGAAGGATTTGAATGATCCATGTGGCAGAGCAGATTCAGAGCAGCAAGTCTTCACGGTCGTTCTTGCGCATCTGCTCTTGCTCCTGGAGACAGCTTGTGCAGTATCGGTCATACCACTGCTTCACGCCGTTTGCATGCTCTGCGAAGATACGTTCCGCCTGGGCTGTTTGGGCAGCTTGAGTGTCTGCATCGTCTCCAGCGGCCTTGCCACCAAGAAGGATATCAACCTGGCGGCACCGTCGAAGCTCTTCTTGGAGCCAGCGTTCCCATTCGTTCTGGATGACCTCTCTCTCAATGCTGTTCACAATGCGTAGCGCAACTAAGAGGTCGTGCCGGTACGTTCCGAGGCGTTCGCGCGTCTGCTGGAATCGTTTCGCTGCGCTCTTGGTCACTGCGTCTCGGGGCCCGGAGGTGCTGAGAGAAAGCGGTAGTTCTGCGTACCGCATCGCGTTCTCGTGGAAAGCACTGAAGCATTTGCTGGCATTTCCGTTGTTGTTCCAGATTGTCGTATTGGCGACAGCCTCGTCAATGTCTCGGATATAGATTGCCTTGCTCATGACCAGGTTCGGTTGGACTCCCAGTCTAGCCATAAATTTGCTTGCATGTCTCTCATGCCACCAGTCCCATGTGTCCCGGGTGGAATAAAAGCTATTCAAGAGCCCGCTGATTACCAACAAGACAAGAATGACCTTGTGCACGCTCACAGTCTTCAGAGACCAACTGATAATGCCAATGGTCCACTGCATCACCATTGAGACGGCGGTTTCCAGGAAAGACAAAGATGTTTCGAGGAGGAGCTGAGGCATACTTCGCTGGGTGCGAGGCCTGCGAGGCTCGATCTTCAAGTTGAAGCCCACGCCGGTGAAATGAGAAACATTGTTCTGGCGTCCAACGTGGCCGAAAATCGTGATGGCCTTCTTCGTGCGACTATGTGCTCCCAGACGACGCACCTGGTCGCTCACAAGGTCGACCAAGTCCAAGGCGTCTTCTTCCAGGTCGTCCATTGCTTTCCGATTGATGATACCTAGAATAGAAAAAGAATCAGTGTCCGATGTCATCTTTGCCTTTCGCTCGTGATATTGACTTACTCTGCAGGCCGTAAGGAGTTTTTAACCATTCGACTTTAGTGTAGACTGCGAGCTTGCTCCTTGACTTGGCCACAAAAGTAATGACAACCTTGCTGACCAACCGGAAGGATCGTCGGAAGGGAAGATGCCACGGAGTTCGCTTGTCGGTAATCACGTAGCAGAGATGGTCATTGAGGACATCAATAATCTGATAATCAGAGATTGAATTGTCGTGTGTCCCTCCTGGGGTCTATTAGTTCATGAATTCGCCAGGGCAGTCACCAGTAGGAAAGCTTACCTAGCATGTCATTCGTCACAATTTGGTACGACAAGTCCCGTCTGAGATGTCTGGATTCTGTGGCGGCCCAGGGCCCTTGCTTGATTGCTGCATGATTCTCAGTACGAAGAGGTAACTGATGGAAGATCACGAATCACTCACCCTTAGCTTGTCGTTCATGGAGCAAAAGCTGCCAGACAGCACTCTTATCTCCAAATAGAATATGGAAGACTGCCTTCGGACTGATATCCAGGACCTTCTCGGTCGCCAGGACAAGGTCCCCCTGAGGAACATACTCCACTGGCTGCGTTGGGAGTCTGAACTTCGCAATGTCCCGCCCACGGCCATTCTTGCCTGTATCCAGATCGAGGTCTCTGTCAATGTATATGGGAAGGCGAATATCTTTGGCACGGCCATGGGCCACAATGCCCCCTTGGTCTGCATTATCAACTCCAGATGAGAGATCTCCCAAGCTATCGGCACTGGTAGATCTCTTTGGAGAGCCAGTGTCCATCTTGATCAATTCTTTGATGACAGTCTCGAGAGACGGGGGTTCAACGGCAATTGATCCTTGGATTAAGAAGTTGAGGCGCTTTTGAAGGGGCCTGAGAGGCTCAAGGAAGGTCTTTATGGTGATTCGGCCAGGCGTGTCGCTTCCAAGGGGAGGAATGGTGTGAAGGAAGAGGAAATCGCAATCTCTGCCAGGGGCAGCCGTCACCTCTTTGATACTCTCCAAGGAGACGCTTGTCGTCAGAACTAATCCAAAATGATGACTGTAGAAGTAGATGTTCTGAGTAGTGACATAGGCTCTGCCGGGGAACTCTTGTTGGTCATTCGGACTCCAAGTTGCCCTAAACACCAAAACCAGAGCTTCCTCTTTCTTGACATCAGGGAAGAGCAGTCGGAACTGAGCGTCCTGGATCCGCAACTGCTGTGGGTAAATATTGGGATACTCGAATTCTGTAACACCAATTATGGCTCGCTGAATCTTGGATGCGTCCCCATCAAGACTCACAGTCTGTCTGTGGCGTGGCCCTGACGGCTGCCGGGATGACAGTTCTGATAGGTCGGTCTGGGCCGCAATTGTCTGCTTCTCAGAATCGCTCCTGACAGAAGGGGGTCGACCCTCTGATGCAGACTCTGAGTCTCCATTCATACGATGGCGCTGTTCCCGCTGAAGCTTGTTGATGAACCCCCAGTTGGAAGTGCCCCAGAGGTTCGCCATCATACCACTGGGCATACCACCCGTGCTGTCGACAAGACCTAGTCCAATGCCCCTTTCCTTATTCACAGCAACCGCAGCCTTGCTCATGCTCGTTGGAGCAGGCGGATTAGCGAGTGTGGGAGGTGCAAGGCTTGCTCCGGGCTCGTCAACATTGCTCAGGCTGCGACCCCGGCTTCCTTCTGCTTCACCCACAGTGACAGGAGTATTGCCGCCATATGGGAGGATATTATGGCTGGCGGATATGAGACTAGCTATACCACCGACCGGGCCCGGGATAACAGGGGATGTCGGGGCCACATTGTTTGATTTGCGGAGATCCAGCTTCTGCTTAAGACGAGATGCGTGCTCTCTGGCAGAACTTTCAGCCTCTAGGCCAGTTATCCTCCGACTACTCATGTCCATACTAGCCCTGTATGCAAGGCCATCGCGGTCTGGCACGGGCAAGGTTGAGCTCCGATGCTCCGTGGGGGTCGTCTCATCATGGTGATGCGGCGTGAATGAATCACTCGGGTCCGCGGTAAACTCGGGAGCAGGAGGTTGCGAGATTGCGAAAGCAGGGTCTTGAACAGTCACTTTTCCAGATACCGAAAGATCAGTGCTGGTTGGGTTCTCCAACGCTTTTTGTTTGGCAGACTCGAAAGCCCCAATCCATTCCATCAGTTCCTTCTGATTCTCTGCTTGTAACATGATAGTGTTGTTCGTGGTCTTGACTTGGAAGCAGAAGCGCCGCTCTTCTTGGAAAGCAGGGCGAACACTGCATAGGAGCACGCCAATGCGCTCGCTTTCCTCGACACCACTAGTACGGGCACCTTGTACAAGGCAGCCGAAGATGCCGTGCTTTAGGAAGGCCCAGCGGCGGATCCAAGATGTGCGAGTTGGCTTTCCAGAAAGCGTTCGAAGATAAACCCACCCTTGCTTTTCCGGCCTGGCATGCTTGCCCATGTTCATTGTTGACAAAGGACGAGAACCGAGGTAGGGAACGGTGGAAATAGAATAATCCTCCAGCTCCCGAGAGGGTCTAGCCACAATCTCCGCAGCCTCCTCAATCTGCTTTCGCGTCGCGAAAAGCTCTCGCTTAGCAGACCTGTCGCTTCCTTCCATCTCATGAACCCAACCCTTGATTCGGTCCATCTCGCCCGACCATTTCGAGAACGTGCCACTATTATTGTTATGGAAGCTGCGGAACTCTCGCCATTGATCAAACGAGACCTTGACCAATAACTGATCGAGGGCATTGCGAACTTGCGGAGCTTGCACAGAAAAGTCCATGGACGCTCGTAGGTAGGCTTTGCGGGCTTCATGGAGCTGGAATGCTTCCTCCCTCAGGGCAGAGGCTTCTTTTGATTTTGACTGCGAGGCATAACGTGATTGCAAGTAATCATACTGTTTTTGAGCAGCTTCGAGAGCGCGGCGGGTATCCTATACGGGTATTCATGTCAGACACGGAGAGGTAAAAAATGGGGTCCAGCCGATACCTTGAACTGCCGCAAGTCCTCATTGATGAAAGCTCGGATGGGCTCGGCGATGGAAGCCTCCATCTTCTTGGTCGACGCAACTAATCCGTTCCACATATCTTTCGAGCTCTCTCCACACCTCCTCATCGCCAACAGTGTATAGTCATGATCGACAACAGCTTCGGAGACGAACAGGGGGCGGGCCGAGTAGGAAAGGAAACTGCTGACTACACTCTCCAGAGCAGTCAGCTCTGATGTGAGTTTCGTCGCAGCTTTGGCGTAGCCGTCGAGCCATTTCTCGATGAACTCAATCTGGTCACAGAAGTGGTGGGTTGTGGCGCGAAAGGTCGGCGAGTCGAGGGCGGCTTCTTTGAGGCCGACAGGACTGCAGGGTCCCATGAGCATTAGCATTGATAGTGGGAACTGTACACGTCCGGACTTACACCACGCTCAGCAGCTTCCCGACTTGGGGTAACGGGGTTTGCGCTTGGGTCGACATCTAGCGCATGCCTCCATAAACTTGACGCGCGCAATAAGATTAGACACGGGGAACAAGAGGAGTCAATGAGGCCCTGTGCGAATAACGGAAACACAAATGCAACTGTCGAGATGATGCTAACGGAGCCTTGAAAAGAGCCCACGTGCTAGTGACTGACCTGAATCTCGCCCCCGAGTCGATGATTTAATTGGCTACGTCAGGGAGTTCCCCGGTTACAGGCCTGAGGTGTCAAGGCATGGCGGTTTCCACAGCGAAGGGCGGTGAGTGAATTTTTTTTATTTCTGCCACAGAGGAGTCGGCGACGGAAGCTGGTGGTCTTCTGAATACAGTTTGTACAATCAGTGCAACAATGGAGCCTCCTTCCAAGAAGATGCGCAAGCTGCTGGATGAAGACAGCTCTAGTGACTCCGAGGACGACACCGGTGGCGTTTCCGTCACCAAGTCTCCCGAGTCGAGCTTCAAGATCAACGAGGACTTTGCCCGGCGCTTTGAATACAATAAGAAGAGGGAAGAGGTGGCGAGATGTGAGTGTCAACGGCTCCCGATATCGGATGATGGATCTTCTTGTGTTAAAGACATACTAATTGTTGGTCTTACAGTGGAAGCAAAGTACGGCAAGACCAATACGGGAAAGGACCGCGCCAATGAGTCGGAGGACGAGGAGTCTTCCTCTGATGAAGACGAGGATGAGGATGGAGAGCTGGTGACTGAAGCCCTCGATGCAGAAATCATGGCCACTCTCAAGGCCATTCGTTCCAAAGACCCCGCCGTGTATGACAGCAACGTTACCTTCTACTCGAAGTTTGATGACGATGCGGATGCCACCCCCAAAGAAAAGGAAGAGAAGGCTATGACTCTGCGCGACTATCACCGCCAGAATCTTTTGAGTGGTGTGGACCCGGCGGAGGAGGAAGATGCTCCCAAGACCTTCGCCCAGGAACAGGCAGACCTAAAGGACGAAGTTGTCAAAGCGATGCACGGCGCCGACTCCGACGATGAGATGGAAGATGCGGAAGACAACTTCCTGATTCGGAAATCTGGACCAGCAGAGGATTCCGCTCCGAAGGAAGAGATCAAGCTTGACATTGAAAATGCGGACGAAGATCCCGAAACATTCCTTTCCAATTTCATGGCGGCTCGAGCATGGATTCCTGAAGGCCGTGCTGAACTTCATCCCTTTAATTCGGACGATGATGAGGAGGTGGAGCGGGCAGATGCTTTCGAGGAGGCATACAATTTCCGCTTTGAAGACCCCAGCAAGCTTAATGAGAAGCTGGTCACCCATGCCCGTGACATGACCAACAATCAATCTGTCCGCCGAGAAGAGAAGAGCTCGCGCAAGAAGATCCGTGACGCCGAGCGCCAGCGTAAAGAGGAGGAGAAGAAGCTGCGCGAAACCGAGAAGAATCGGTTGCGCAAGCTGAAGACGGAAGAGCTCCAATACAAGGTCAACCAGATCAAGGAAGTTGCTGGATTGCGGGCAGCAGAGTTTACCGACGAAGATTGGGCCCGTTTCCTCGACGACGCCTGGGATGACAAGGAGTGGTCAAAGGAGATGGCAAAGCGATTCGGCGAAGACTACTACCAGGATGATACTCAAGACGAGAAGCATCCTAAGAAACCTGAGTGGGATGACGATATCGATATCAAGGACTTGATTCCGGACTACGAGAACGAAGAACCCGTCAACCCTGTAGTCGATCCCGATGGGGACGAAGAGGAAGATGACGAGGCTGCCGGTTCCAAGAAGAAGAGCAAGGCCCAGGAGAAGCGTGACCAGAAGCGCGAGGCCCGCAAGGATCGCATGCGGATCGATGAAGCGGTCGAGCGAAATCTCGACCTTGATATCACTCTCCTCCCCGGTGCCACCAAGAAGAACGGCACTCGGTTCCGCTACCGTGAGACTTCGCCGCAGAGCTTCGGCCTGACAGCACGCGATATTCTTATGGCGGACGACACTCAACTCAACCAGTTCGCAGGTCTGAAGAAGCTCGCCTCGTTCCGTGAGGCTGAGAAGAAGGAGAAAGACAAGAAGAAGCTGGGCAAGAAGGCCCGACTTCGCCAGTGGCGGAAGGATACCTTTGGTAATGAGGATGGACCTGAGTTCAAGTTCGGTGGGGATGCGCCTATCGAGAAGGATGAGAATGAGACCAAGCTTGATATCCGCGAGGGTGATGGACAGAGGAAGAAGAGAAAGCGGTCGAAGAAGCACTAAGCGCAGGCGCGAAAGGAAAGAGCCGTTCAAAAACATTATCGTGTATAGTTTTTCAAACCATGGATGTGAAACAACCCTGAAAGTTCTGGGGCATGGAGTTAGAATCTATTTGCACTGTTTAATTTCATACTGTGGCTTTTGAACATCGATCCTCGAGAGTAAAGGATGGATATATGTATTCATGTACCTACATATCTAGGTATGTTCCAGACTCGAGGGTGACTTCATGATACTGGAGAGCTTCCGGTACAAGATGTGGATATGCATTCACTAGAGGTATATATTAGATGCAGATACGTCTCAGCCCCATTTAGTACACATTTCCACCTCATACGGACCAGACAATAGGTTAAAATAGCCAATATAGCTAGCCAGACATAGCCTTATACCTTGAATTATCAGGCTTTCATTTCCCACATAGGGGTCTGCTCAGTATATCATATTCACAGGCCCAATATCCAACACAGACGGTGTAGCAGCAAGTGGACCTGCTCATTATTGGTCCGTGCATAGCTTTGTCTAGGTACATTGTACATGCGGCTGATCTCCACATCAAACTTGTACCAGTTACATCAATAGAAGTGAAAATGTCTCATGGCCGCCGGCTTCTCCCAGAACAGGCATTTTATCGCCTGGGCAGAGTTCTATAAGTAAACCAGGGTAGTTAATGAGTTAGTATAACTGCTACAGTGCTGCATAACGTAGGGATAATGGTAAATAAGTTGATTCGTACGAGGATGAAGTATAGCCCGGCAGCATGAACATGTGGCCCAAGCATGTACAGTACTGATCCTTGAGCAGCAGGAGATAGTTTAATCGGACGATAAACGAATAGGAAGTTTTTCATTTAATTCACTGAAACTACTCTGTAATGAACCAGCTATCAAAGGTTTGTTGCCACCACTGAACTTTTCGGATACTCGGGCCAAGGAAAAAGGAGGTTGCCCCGGCATAGGTGGAGGCCCGGCTTGGACGGGGACGATACACCGTACGGGCTGGGTACGGTGTCCACCCGACGCTTGGACTCTCGTTGCTCCGACTACGAATTTTGCCAGTTTCCAACACAGACAGACAGATATTGAGAGCAGGTAACTGGGTATAGAGTGGGTGGTATAGCAAGAGAGATACGAAAATATCAAATCTACTGGTTATTCAAATCAAATAATAGCCGTACGGCTATGCGAAGGCAGATTAAAGCAGATGCAGAAATTTTCGGTTTCGGGAGATATCGGCAATGGCAGATGGCAATACGCGGTAATTTCGCTAATTACAGCCCCTGGGCTGCCTGATTGGGCATTAGTGTCCTGCATTCGCTTCCACCCGCGTACGGCAGTATTTTTCTTCCCCTTCCGCCCCTTCTCTTCTCTTTTTCTTTTCATCTCCGGTGTTCCTTCTTGACACTTCTCCATCTCCTCTCTTTTTTTTCGTTGTCGCATCTATTTCCTGCACAACCTTCATCATGGCCAAGGGTGATGTTAACCAGGGCGAAAAGTCCGTCTTCGGCATGCCCGTAAGTTTCTCTTCCTTCTGAGCTGGCCATCTCGACTCGGCGCGACAATGTGCCTGGATGCATCCGGGATGAACTCCTGCGTCTCGATGCAACTAGAGCTGTTGTTAGCGCAGAGAAGACAATGACGAGCTTGGTTTTGATAATGAATTGGCTGGAGCAACCGTGCTAACAAAATTTTCACAGGGATTCGTCGTCGACTTTCTGAGTATGTGCCACGTCTCAACTATCCAGCCTTTGGCTGGAGCCAGCAACCTATCCCACCTGAATTGAATACTAACCGATTTGTAGTGGGTGGTGTTTCCGCCGCTGTCTCCAAGACCGCTGCTGCCCCCATTGAGCGTATCAAGCTCCTGATCCAGAACCAGGTTGGTCACCCATTTCCCTCAGTTCACTTACTGGAACGGATCAAGGGGAGAAAATCTTATGATTGGCACTCTTGAACTCAACTCAGGCATCTGCTGCCTCCTGACATGACTAGTGATGTCGCCTGAAAAATTTTCCCCCTTGGTTCTGTGACGGTCGGCGAAGGGGTGTTTGGCTTTGAACCGACGGCTAACCCGAACTCTTCCCTCGAATAGGATGAGATGCTCAAGGCCGGTCGTCTCGACCGCAAGTACAACGGTATCGGCGACTGCTTCAAGCGTACCGCCGCCGCTGAGGGTGTCGTCTCCCTGTGGCGTGGTAACACCGCCAACGTCATCCGTTACTTCCCTACCCAGGCTCTGAACTTCGCTTTCCGTGACACCTACAAGTCCATGTTCGCCTACAAGAAGGAGCGCGATGGCTACGCCAAGTGGATGATGGGTAACCTGGCCTCCGGTGGTGCTGCCGGTGCCACTTCCCTCCTCTTCGTCTACTCCCTGGACTACGCCCGTACCCGTCTGGCCAACGACGCCAAGTCCGCCAAGGGTACCGGTGAGCGCCAGTTCAACGGTCTGGTTGACGTCTACCGCAAGACCATCGCCTCCGACGGTATTGCCGGTCTCTACCGTGGTTTCGGTCCCTCCGTTGTCGGTATCGTTGTCTACCGTGGTCTGTACTTCGGCATGTACGACTCTCTTAAGCCCGTTCTCCTGGTTGGTGCCCTTGAGGGTAACTTCCTTGCTTCCTTCCTGCTCGGCTGGACCGTCACCACCGCTGCCGGTGTCGCCTCCTACCCTCTGGACACCATCCGTCGTCGTATGATGATGACCTCTGGTGAGGCCGTCAAGTACTCTTCCTCCATGGACGCTGCCCGCCAGATTGTCGCCCAGGAGGGTGTCAAGTCCCTGTTCAAGGGTGCTGGTGCCAACATCCTCCGTGGTGTCGCCGGTGCTGGTGTCCTGTCCATCTACGACCAGGTCCAGCTCATCCTCTTCGGCAAGAAGTTCAAATAGATGATTCGCTCCTAGGCGATCATCTGCCACCTGTAGTTATACTGGAGTCGGGGATGGTTCCCTGCCTGGTCTGACTGCTGGGCGATGGGAAGCAGATGTTGTGGGACCGCAAAAGATAGATGCGTCAAGAAATGGGTTCCGGGGGATCTTGAAGCATAGAATGGTGTGATTCTTCCCTTTTTTGTACCCGATGTACTTTACTGTCTGCAAACTCTTTTTCTTTTCTCGAATACTGTATTTTGTTCAACGTATCATCCTTCCAACCGTTAGTTCATGGTAAAAAGTACAGAGTAGAGTTCCTTGATCTTGCACGGAGATTAATCTTAAGCTGGTGATGATTTTTCAGATCTCTACTTGTAGGCAGCCATATGTACATGAAACATGGCTACGTTTGCACGGCTTGATTCCAGCTGTCCTCGGCCACTTTCCCATTAGTATCTGGTTGGCATGTTGGGTATGTGGCGACAAAGTTTTGGTGGCAAGTTTCAGCTAGGGGCCCTACCGACAAAGCGTCCAGAAACACTATTTGGATACCCAGTTTCCTCTGTGTTATTGGACACCGGGACAATACTGGGATTATTCCATACGGGAAGAGCACAGCTTGAAGCGCCCCACAAGTGGAAAGCGCATGACGTCTGGGGCTGGAGCTCCTTAACCTTCTCTAACTCGAACTTCCCTCCAACACTCCCTGCTCCTCATTCTGCAATCATGTCTACCCCTGCTGCTATACCGACTTATACCTCCGCACCTGTTAGCTCCAGACAGGAAGAAGGCACGCATGCGTCCACATCGCAACCAGAACCCGCTACCATCGAGTCTTCGACTACAGCCGCCTCGCAGCCCGCAAACACACCCGCGATGGCCACGGCACCCCCCTACCCTCCCATTTATGCAACTGCACAGCCAGGAGACCCTCCAGCACAGCCCGGCGCAGCACCAAATCTGCCAGCTCCAACAGCAGGCACCACTCAGCCAGGCAATCTCACAGCGACACCAACAACCACATTTCCAACGGCCACATCTACACAATCCCCGCCTCCTCCACAGCCAGGCACTGTGCCACAGACTTCTCCTCCAGCTGTACACTCACCAGTACCACCTCCACCCAAGGCAGGCGAGGCCAAAACTCCCTCCCAGTCCCCAGCACCAGCACCAGCATCCCAACATCCAACTCCATTCTTCAAGCAGTCCTACTCCTACCAGCCTTCGCACCCCTCAATCCCAAACTCAACATCCAGTCCATACTCCTCAGTCCACCAAACCCACGCTGGCGCCAGCTCGTCCCGCTCGTCAGGCCTACCTCTACACTCCGACAGCGGCGGAGGCGGAGGCGCAAACGATATCTTTCAGGATGAGCCCTCATTCATGAGCACAGCCAAGTCATGGATTCAGAGTGCGGGAGCGAAGCTGGCGGACGTTGAGGCGGAAGTTTGGAAGAGGATCAACAATGCGCATGAGAAGTGAGCTGGAGAGGTATATCCAACTACATGAGGTGCATCATTATCATGAATTTTTAGATGGGGTTGTGTTTTATTGTGTTTACGCGTTCTGGGTGGTTGTTTTGATGCTTTTGGGAAGGAGTCTGGCTAGGGTCTTTAGTTCATACGGTCCATATGGAATATAAGCATGCGTCCTGGACTGAGTTTGACTATTGGATGTAGCACGTGTTGTTTACATACCCTAAGTGTATCCAGGACTTTTCCCAAATCCAAACCCACAGCTACAGTTTTGTAAGCCTGGACCTGCTCCTCGAGCCGAAGCATTTGTGCCTTGCAGCCATGGCACTCGACTGGCAGAGATGCTGTAGTCCCCATGGCGATATCATTTGTCGCACAAGCATCGCCCATTTCGATGTCCTCCGGCTCCGGGATGTCAGTCTCGGTATCGTCCAGCACGGGAGGCTGGGGCTTCTGCGAATACCACTCCTTTAGGAGGACGGCTTTGTCCTCGAGCTGGGCAATGCGAGGGCATTCTTCAGCTCCTTGGGCATCTCCTTCTCAACCTCCCAGCTTGAACGGAGGCTTTCTGTAGCTCCGTATCTTTGGCCCCGACCTAGGCCTTGATCTTTTTGACGAGGTCGTCGGCACGAATGGCGGCCTCAGTAGCCTCATGAATCCTCTGCTTCAGGTCGTCCAAGCTGGTGATACGGTAGCCGGCCTCCGCATGTTCAATAGGGCAATGTCTGGCTCGCCTGGACCATTCAAATTTGCGGCTTTCCAGCACGCAAATTTGGCGTCGATGTTGATAGCCGCAAGTATTGCTCCAAGCACTGTAGTACCGACCACCTTGGCTGCGATGCGGAAACCAAAAACAGTAGCTGCCTGAAGGCCGATGAGTGCGTAGTATCGCTTCCAGATAGGAGTGCCATGGGAGTCGATACGTGGAGCAGGGTCTTGAGGAATACACGAGGCACAGATTTCTAGGTTGCCATCCCACACTGCGCGGAACTTGGCGCGTTCTTTCTGAGTGAGCTCCTTCATGGCTGCATAGACCAGTTCATCGCTCAGGAGGACATTTGTATCCTCGGGGAGGATCAGCTTGCTACTCCGTTTCCTCTGGTAACGGATGTAGAGAGGGAAATTGTTGATATCAGGGGTGAGAAGCTTGCCAAACAGATTGGTTTGAACTAGGACATGGCGGGCGGTTTCTCGCTAACTCCATGGCTACGTACTCTTTGGTCAAGAGAAAAGTAAGACAAAATCCAGAGAACAGTAAAGTAAGAGACAAGTAAGAGAAGAATGAAAGAGAGAATAAGAAAAAACAAGAGAAAAGTAATAGAAAAGTAAGAAAAAAATAAAAGGAAAAGCTTCTGACTCTTAACATCGTAGGATATATCTAGCTACAAGAACAAGAGATATAAGATTGTAGAAGGTAATGAATTTAGTCTATCTTCTCTCTAAAATAAGGCATAGATGTCTTCGGCACGTGGCGGGCTTAGGCAACGCTCAATAGCATCGTTTACTATATATTTCTTGCCTTAGTTAGTCCTATCTCTTTACTATATGATCAATCTGACCTACCTTGGCTAGGTAGCGTGGATCAAGCGCGTAAGGTGACTGAAACGTTGGGAGAACGGGATACGCGGGCTGGACCCATTCAACAAGATGGTCAGATCTTGTTATCGCTCGATCCAGGACCTCCTGGAGAGTTTGGCCGAAGACAAGTCTGTTCTGGAGTGCGTAAATCATTAGCCAGGCTAAGGGGCAGACCTCTAAAAGTAGGGATAAGAAGAAGCTTAAGTACAGAGTATCATAAACCACTACGTAGATTTACTATAGGCTATAATATTATCGCCCAAATCGAGGCGAAGTGATGATACTTAGGTATGTAAAGGAGCCCATGTGCATCCGAAGACCTTGAGAGTTGGAAATATCCCCAACTATATCCAGACCAAGATCTGTGATCGCTATCGACCCCTAGGGGGACTACGGGTTTGCTGACAGAGGTCGAATCAGAGTGTCTAGGTAGGTGAATCCATCTAAGGTGAGAATAGCTGCATCGATTGTTCTGTGATATGAAGCAGGCGACTAAGCGCCTCTTGACTTCGTGGGATCTCGAGCTTTGGCATGTTGAAGAGTGATAAAAGTAGGATGTAAACAGGATGTAGACGATGTCAGCTTGGAAGTCGTGACGGTTATCTTAGATCTACTGAACGCCTCTGCTTGGACTAAGCCTAATCAGGTACTCCATCAGTATTTGCATCGAAGTGAGCCATCCGGCCGTTCATTGTGTTGTTCCAGTTATCATTCCGGAGCCTAGACTCCAAACAAGACACATTTACCCACTTGTGGACAAGATAAGATACACTCAAAGACAGTGGAATCAAAGCCCGGAACCAATAGACACAGCTCCCAGTGGAATCAATAAAGATGACCGAGAGCACAACCACGACAGCAGCCCAAGCAAGGGAGCATCCGAGTCAGTGCAGTACAGTAAAGACGACCGACACCCTATGTTCCCATTGCAGAGCGAATCTCTTCGTGATTGCGGTTGCCAAGCGGAACCATAAAATATCAGATATTAAACAGACGAGTAAAAAGCAAGACTTGCGAGTCTGCGGGTATGAGACTCGATGCAAAGAGAATGCCAGAGAGGTTGTAAAAATCGAAATAGCGAGCCTGGGGGTATTCAATGATTGTCGCAGAGCAGAAACTGCCCCTGCATTTTCAGGGTCGTCTCGATGGACACAACGGATTAAACGCCTTTAGACTCCAACATGAAAAAGTAAGAAAAAAAAGAAGAAAAGTACCCAACGCCAGTGGTCCATATCAACGTGATCATGTTGCAAAGCATTTCCCAGAGGAGGTGTCCTTGCTCTGATGAATCATGATAAAGGGGAAGCACGTCAAGTCAAGAGCGGTCCGGACCAGCCTTGACGACCTCATTATGTAAATGTGTAGGGGACAGAATGAAAGACAAACGCCGATGATGATGGTAGAGCTTTACATAGAGCCCAAACGGAGAAGCGCCTCTACTGCAGCGCGTTCCTGGGTGTCAAAGGTGCGGGGCGCCGATTTGGCCACAGTGGGTCCATGGCCGACACCAAACAGAGGCTGAGCGCGAGCAACGTTACTGTTCATGATACCACCAGTGTTGTTGAGTGAGCGCGCACGCAAGGCATCGGCCCCAATCTGCGCCCAATCTTCTTCGTCGGTCACATCGCCCTCGTCCCACTCGTCGTCCTGGAGGTCGTCCGGCGCCTCGGAAGAAGAGCAGTACTCGCGGTCGTCGCCGTCAAGCGACATCTTGTCGGCTTCGTGCTCAAGCATGTCTAGGTCCTCGTAAGGACCGAAGTCTTCAGCGGTGTACGAGAAGGCGACCGAGTCACGCACGCTGCTCGCATACGGATCGTGGCCCCTAGCCCATCCCGAGTGGTCCTCGATCGGCAGACCACGCTGCTGGAAGGAGCCTGCCAGGCTGGATGGAGGCGACGGCGCGATGGAAGAGCGGTCGCGTGTAGGCTCCCCACGTCGTCGCGCGTCCCATCGTCCCCAGCCGACCCTTTCGAATACCACGTCACCATCCACACCTCCCGCTTCCACTCCGTTCCCTCGGCCCTCCAGCGCGGCCACGACGAGCCGACGCGCCTTGGCAGGTGGGATGCGCGAGAAACCCGGCACGGAGGTAGTCAGGAAGCCCATGATGTGGCGGATAGCCAGCGGGCCCTGCTGGAGAAGGATGTCGGGCAGGTGATGCTTGGCTAGCATGGCGGCAGTGATAGTGCCGGCGCTGTCGCCATCGAAGTCGAGCGCGTACGCAGATGACTGGGGCTTGAACTGGCTGTTGACGTGGTCAACACCGTCCTGCAAGTCAATATCGGAGTCCAACTGCGGCACCGTGGACAGTGGCGAGCCGGGCGACAGGACCCTGCGGTTCTTAAAGGCATGTGGAGGGAGAGTTGGAGAGATGGAGTTGGGTGGCGTCGGGAGCATGGTAGATTGGCCGGGACGAGCAGCAGGCTTTCCGGTACCCATACGGGGCTGAGGGATATCAACAGAGGCGGTCTTACCAGCAAGAGCCATCGCGATGCTGGAGTTGGTCTGAGAAGCCATGATGGATGGAAGAGTGAAGAAGTTCCCACGAGATGTCTGGTGCGCGCAACCATATATGAGTCAGATGGGCGTTCCATACAATGCGACGCAGCCGCGCCACGCGATTGGGGGAAAGATCGGTGGCGACCCAGGCTGCTTTGATTGGGCAACAAAGGAAAGTGAGACTCACCTCTTTTAAAAACAAAGAGACAAGGACGTGGATGTGGATGTGGAAGAGTTGGATGTGCGAGTAGAGAGTTGTGTAGGGAGTTATGCAGTGGGGTCCAGGTATAGTTAGATTGCGACGCGGTAAGGGGGAACGCGACTAGAAGACAGATCACTGATATGTCTTGCTAGGGATATGGGAGAGAAAAGTAGCGAGTAGACAAAGAAGTAGAGAGGAGCAGGAGCAGAAGTAGAGGGAATATTAAGAGGGGCGATGGGGGCAATTGTGTGCGACGGGGTATACGATGGGACTATACTTCACAGCCTTGGAAAGGGAAAGTATGGGACTCCGCAAGTGCAGCGCAGCAGGTGCGCGTGGGCGGCTTGATTGGCGTCTCGTGGATCGCCGGGTGCTTCCGGCCTTAACTGTAGTGTCTATGGTCTATGATCATAATGGACTCATTCTATGGAGTACTCTGTATAGTGGGAGTAGTATAGTTGACTACATAAGTCTAACCCTTCTATACAAGATCTATAATCCCTGAAGTGATCGCTAGGGGAAACCCAGTCTTCTTTCCAGTGCACTAGTTAGATAGTTCCCAACTTCCCCCTCAGCAGAACCAGGAGCCCCGTGCTGAAGAGTCCGAGATCGCTTGCCCCCTCCTTATCGGCCACTTAGGATGAATCCGGGTGCTCGTGCCCTGTTGTCTTGCAGGGCGCAACCCTAGAGTACATTGTGTATCTACCGTAGCATCAAGTATATCGGAAGTATTTGGTACATTCTCATATTTCCGTGCATTGATAAGCCACTCCTCGGGGCACGTGGTGCACTGTCCCAATGAAAATCATTTCTCCCCAACCTGCATGACTTGACACTTTTTTTTCGCACAATCGTGATGTCCACAATATTGCCCCCTCTAAACCTACCCCTCCATCGCCGGCACTTTAGCGGGTCCTCCCGTGGGAATCTGGACTTTGACTTACTGCGGGCCTCGCGCATTGACGTCACCCGTATGTACCGAATACTGCGACTTGGCATTCTCTTTTTACAGTAGTAGCTTTGTTGTATACCCCACTGAACACGGAGGCCCCTCGATGCGTGTCCAGAACTGGTTAATCCTAGTTAAGTGGTGCTGAAATAGTGCCTTTTCTGTATTGGTCTTTCCGGAATATTATGCTGCATTTCCTGAGTGGTGTTTATCCCTTATTGGTTGCCCCGTGAACCGAGGGCTCCGAGAGAATGCCGTGTAAGCCTGTGATAAGCATAGGGACCCCCTCATTGACCTGGTGATGGGGTACAGCGTTGGGCCTAGATATCAATGAATCAATTAGCATGACGCGATTACCCAAGCAGTACCCCTCTGTGGGGGTAACTCGAGTATAGAAACCTACATCCCGAGGTGTTCAACTATGTATGAACATTTCTAGATAGGTTTCATCTCACCGATGTCCAAATGTGGATGACCATTCTACGTGCTTTGACTCGCGATAGCAATTAACAGTTCCATTACCACCCACTACAATTCATAGATCTACCTAGTATTTGGGTTTGTAGAATACTGCACCGCACAAAGCTCCTATACATCGTCAGTGGCTGATACCCTTTTCCCTAATTTCCGAGCATCCAGCTTATCCAAAGCCTCCTGTCTTCCCACTTGTTTCAACCACACCCTCAAATCAAATGTACCTTCACTCAAATCTTTGGGATTCCCATCAAACAGAAAAACATGCCCTGTCTGTTGTGCCGGGGACTTGCCATCCGAGTAGCGGATGTCGCGGGCCACCAGTGTGTAATTTCGGGTTTCATAGTCGGCCAGCTTCTGTGCATCTGCTACAGTCTGTACATTGTACACAGCACCTTCCACCACGCTGCCGGGGACTTCCACCAGGGCCGGGTATTGACCCCACAGCTTGCATGCGAACCCCTCCAGGTACGCAGGCCGAAGCTCCGGTTCTGTTTCCAGTCCTAGTATTTCGACGAGCATGCATGGATCTAGAAGGGATCCGTAGAACAAGTAGGGCCCTGTTGGTGCTGGGCCGTTGGATTTTGGTGTTGGTGTGTGGAAGTGTTGGGAGAGAGGGGTACTCCGTACTTTCACATTGGGACGCGGGTATTGCGGTGGAGGCGGAGGTGGGGGCGGTACAGTTGCCAGCTTGTCATCGGAAGTATAGGGCATCACGTATGGATAAAGATTATGAGTGTTCAAATGGCTTATCTGCTTGGGTAAAGTGCCTGGGTTGAGGTTGTGGGGTTATCGCGGGGAAACATCCCTGTCAGTCCCTCCGTATTATCCAGCTCATGGATCGTAAGATCTCAATTAGTATGTGTACTAAAGGGTCATTTAGGAAAGCGTTTTCTTGTTAATAGAAAAGACTTTGGTGCAAGATCCAGGTGTATCTGCGGCCTAAGGTCCTTTCACTCCACAGAAGAGATCAGGGAGTAGTTATAATCCAAATCTAGTAAGCCCTGCACCGCAACCTTCGAAATGGAGTTGCGAGTCTCATCAATGATGAGATCATTTCTCTTTGCCCATTCTTTGCCTATTTTTGAGAGTAAATGCTTAAAGTCAGCATCCCTTCGACCGTAGAAAAGGGACAGCAAATTAAACTTGACGATCTCCCTCTCCATCTTACCGGATGAATGGAATCGCTGGCTGTACCTTGTTGGAAGCTATTTTCCCGGCGCGGGGTTCACAGTAGATGGCTAAATGCTCAAGCTGTACTCTAACAAGGCCATCTCATAAATGTGACAAAATGCATGGAAGAATGGTAAAGCCCGTGTCATTTTGAGGTCCTTAAATGTTTACCAGGACCTTCGATGTTGCTGTCTGCTTAGCAGCCACCGCATATGCGGTGGTGACCCCAACGACATTGAACTCTGACCTTTCGATCCTCATTCACAATGACTTACAAGGTGGGAAAAATGACTGTTCTCAAGTAGAACCACAGCTAAAGTTTGACCATACAAAGAGCTCTAGTCCCTGGTCTAGATCAGGAGTCATACTCCTGGATGCCATGCCCCTGGTAAAAGCCACCGATGTCTGCCGAATTCTCGGCGAGAGCCTGTGGGCAACTCAGTCTGGATTCTCGAACATTCAACATGACTTGGAATATCTCGTCTTCCAACGCAAATTCAGTGGCAGCCAACAGTATTGGATTGCTCCCATTCAAGGCGTACCGTCAACTATCGATGCGTATGGAGAAATCAGAGAATCCTTCCCAAGCATACACCTCCCGGTGCTCTGCACACAAAGTGCGCCCTATTCTACTGCCGACACTAAGGATACAAACTCGACATGGCAAGTCGCCATCCAGTCAAACAATGAAAACATCACTGGGTAGGTTGATCCATCATCTTGCTCTTATAATTTCCATTAACAAGACTAGATTTCGAGACCGGTTCAGTTTTCGGTTTCTTGGAGTTCGATATGCTCAACCAGCAAAGAGGTGGACCTATTCTCAAATATATGAAGGAACTGGCAATGAAGCGTCCGCTTTAGACTATGGTGCGAGTTGCGCTCAAGGCTCCAGCGGTTCGGAAGACTGCTTCTTCCTCAATGTCTGGACACCGTATCTCCCAAGTCCCAAATCAAGTCGGAAGCAGTTGAAGCCAGTAATCTTTTGGATCCATGGTGGAGCCTTTACCAGCGGAATGGGCAGCGACCCAACCTTTGATGGAGGCAATCTAGCCTCAAGGGGTGATGTAGTGGTTGTTACCATCAATTACCGGCTGGGGACACTTGGTTTCTTGGCTCTTGATGATGGAAAGACGAATGGAAACTACGGCTTGGCAGACCAGATCACCGCACTTGACTGGGTCCGTCGTAATATTCAAGACTTTGGAGGAGATCCTGACCGCATTACCATCTTTGGGCAATCGGCAGGTGCTGGATCTGTGCGAGCACTGCTTGCATCTCCAAAGGCTCGAGGAAGATTTGCTGGTGCAATAATGGAGAGCAATCTGGGAGGCATTGCTTACGGGACGACTTACTCAAAGTACTACAGTATCGCGCAAGAGATGGAAGTGGTGGGCAATGCCATCGTGGAAGAGGCAAATTGCACGAATGCCCACTCGCAGATTGAGTGTCTTCGCTCTCTTCCTGCTATGACTATCACCGGTCTTAGCGACACGGCACGTTATCTCGTCGTTGACGGAGAGTATCTCCAGACCTCCGAATTAGATTTGACCAACCCAGCATCTACCGCCAATGTTCCTCAAATGATCGGTACCACGCGAGACGATGGAGCCGCCTCTATCGGATATCCTTCGGAGAATGACACTATCCACACCTTCTTGAATCAGTCCGGTCTTCCAGCGATAGCCCCAAGCCAGCCATTCCCAGAACCATCAAGCTTCAACCACACACTCGACATTTTCAACACAACAGCCCGAGTTGCCACCAATGGCATGTTCCGCTGCATTGACCAGGCAACTGCATACGCCGGGATCAACAATCATATCTTTCCGGAGATATTTTTCTACGAGTTCAATCGCACGTACCAGACCCCCGGCTGGTCCCCCAATCCTCCACTCTGCAACGCACCGATAGCACCCGACTTTCCGAACGGTGATCCGAGCCAGGAGTACTTCAAATTCCACTCTGGTGAACTGTACTATGTCTTTGGCAATATCCTACGCCAGGGTCTTCCGTTCCGAGACGAGTTTGACCTGCCATTTGCGCAGAGCGTGCTCGATTCCTGGGCCAGTTTCGCCCGGACAGCCAACCCAACCCCAAACTTGGGGTATCTAAAGGCGAGGGGTTATACGAATACAACCCGAGAGGTTGAGTTGACGGGGCCATGGACTCCGTTTAGACGCGGTGACTACCGGCTTCGACGATTGCAATGGCCTTCGGTGATGGTGGACTTGGACGAGGTGGAGCAATGTCGCGCTCTACAGTTGCCGCTTGGCTACTATGATGTTTACTTACCCCCCGACTAACCTTAATTATGCTCATGGTGAATCTCTCAGCTTCGATAGAGGCTGGACATATAAGATATGGGAATAAACTCTCCGTCATATTGAAGTGGCAGAATATAGTTAACAGTGGTAATTGTACCAACCCGTGCCTCGTTGAAAATTCACATATGCCGTGAAATATTACCATCACTCTGATATCAACCAGTAAACTCTCAGTTAATTTTCTGCTCTGGACCAAAGGGCCAAAGGCCCTCTCTTACTTTGGTCCTCTAAATGCAGTAAATAGTGGCATATAGATCAGGTCCTTGCACGTGACCCCATTTCCGATCTTATCGCTTCCGAAGCCTTTCCCGGCCCGGACATTTTCGGATCATTGCGGGGTTTTAGGTTAATGTCTAGTCTTTCATCATAGAGAACTCAATATCCGCAATTGATACGAGCCGATGGCGGCTGTTCACCCGACGGAGAAAATCCGGTCTGGTGCCGAGCCTTTGCCGTATTATATAGGCCAACGTGAATCCAAATGATCTTCCTTTCTATTTTATTTCGGTGGTCTGAGTGTTCCTGCCGATCGAAGCGTCGGCCACAAACCTTACTGAGGGTAGCAACTTCATTGGCATCGATCTTTTTCTCTTTCGACATCTTTGCAGTCTACATTCAAGAAAAGAAATCATGGCAAGCAACGGGGAAGCCAACTACTCGCCCGTTCTCGAGACCAGTCGCATTTTCTCCACTCTTTGTGACCAGTGGGAGCGCCTCAACCTGCCATCCGAGGTTCTGGACAACAAGGACAAAGTCTCCTTTTCCAGCAGCCATAATGAAATTTACTTCCCGATCCCTTTCAAAGAGACCGAGACCTTGGCAGCGCTGAAGGGTGTCGAGGGCTCTGTGGCTGCTGCCATTGCGGATCTGCGTTTCGGCCAGAATGCGCAGCCGCGCGGCGTGAAGGTCAGCCTGGAGGGCGCGACGGCCTTTGGATGCCAGGCCTACATGGCCAAGATTGATGGATTGTCCAAGCTGGATCCCAATGTGAAGTCTAAATTGAAGGGTATGTGGATTTTATATTCCACTCGAGCGAGAGGTGCTAATGCTTCAAATAGATACGGACCTGTTTGCTGCGCAATCGATTCCTTACCGACGCATGTCGGCCAACTTGTACAAGACCAAGAACCCCGGCGAGTTCTACCATATTCATGGCTCTTTGGATGCCACGACGACATTGAACATGATCGGTCTGGAGGGCCACCGTCCCGATGTGACAGATTACGAGGATATTATCAGGACTATTGAGGGCAAGGTGCAGCAGTTCTCGGTTGCCGAGCTAGAAGAAATGAACAACGCGAGACGCCAAGCTGGTATCCCGGTGCTGAAGCACGAAGAATTCATCAAGACTCCTCATGTAGGTGTCTCTATATCCCTTAAGCGGATATAAATTACTCACATATATTCCAGGGCAAACTCAACGTACAAGAACCTGCATGGAAAGTCACTCAACTCCCAGGCAACCTACCCCCAACCCCATTCCCAGCCAACCGCGACGGCAACAAGAAGATCCTCCAGGGTGTCAAAGTACTTGAGATGTGCCGTATCATCGCAGGCCCCACCGTCACCCGCATCCTGGCCGAGTACGGCGCCGACGTGCTGAAAATCACCAGCCCGCACCTGCCGGACGTGCCCTTCTTCCAGGTTGACGGCAACATGGGCAAACACGCCGCAGACCTGGACTTGAAGACCGAGGCTGGACGTGCCGAGTTCGAGAAGCTGGTGGCCGACGTGGATGTCATTGTGGACGGATACCGTCCCGGAGCTCTGGAGAAGCTTGGATACGGCCCGCAGGCCATGGCCGCGTTGGCCGAGAAGCGCGGAAAGGGTATTGTCTATGTGAACGAGAACTGTTTCGGCTACGACGGTGAATGGGCCGGTCGTGCCGGCTGGCAGCAGATTGCAGACTGCGTAAGTTATTCAGTCAACCCGTGGTTTTCAATCGCTAACATGAAAACAGGTCACTGGCCTCGCCTGGGCTCAAGGCCAATTCATGGGCCTCGACGCACCAGTCGTACCCCCATTCCCCATCTCCGACTACGGTACAGGCTGCATGGGTGCCATTGCCGCCCTGTCCGGCCTCTACCACCGCGCCAAGACCGGTGGTTCGTACCACGGCAAGGCATCGCTGATGCACTATGACCTGCTCCTCTTCGCAGTGGGCCAGTATTCCGCCGAGGTGCAGGCAAAGCTACGCGCTTCGGTGGCGCCCGAGTTCTTGAAGCTGCGGCACTGCGACAGCGTGGACCGGATCTCCTCGACTGTGCTCAGGGACATGCAGAAGCGCTTCCCGCATCTGTATATCGACCCTGGAAAGGAGATCGAGGGTCGACAGCCGTTGGTGGAGAGGTGGTTCTCGCATGCTTATAACGCCGATATCGACGTTGTACGGCCGGTGGCTGCTATCGAGGGCGTGGACAACCAGTTTATTCGGGCTAGTCGGCCCAATGGGTCTGATAGGGCTTCCTGGGAGGACTTTCGGGTTGACGGAGAGGGAGAGGGTGATGTGAGGAAGTCTTGATTGATTTGTCAATATACGGAACTTTTGCATTGTACATAGATAGAGCATCCTTCCGCGGATTTCGGAAGCATAGTCAACAAGAAGCATGAAAACAACCATGGAATTAGTTCGGACAAAGTTCGCAGTAAGAACCAGAGATGAGCATTCTTTAGGCAAGCCCCATAATCATAACCTCGATGACATCTTCGAACAGGTCGGCATCTACAACCGTCGGAAGCTGCGGACATTCTCCGATCTAGCAAGGGAGTTCGGACACATCACTTCGACATCCTAATGCTAATTAAAGATACCACGGAGGCAAATAGCAAATAGCCTAAATGAAAAAGGACCAGACAAAATCAAGGATAAAGTACTCAATTAGATGTCCAGACAAGCAGTTTGATAAGATCGGATGCGGGCCAGAACTATCGGACCGATGCCCCTCAATGATGGAATAGAACACACTTCTCCAATTCCTACCATTACAATCTCTTCCACTCAAACACAATCATCACAGATATCTACAAGCACACAATGTCCTACAAAATCGAATACGACATAGCCCGCGCGCCACCCCGCGGCGCCGCCATCGTCGCATTCATGGAAGACTTCTACCGCACCAGCGACACCGAGTCTCTGCACGAGAAATACACCCAGAGCTTCACCGATGACGCAACGCTGATAATGGGTCCCAAGGAAGCTAAGGGTTCCAGTGGTATGTTCCTGCATCACAGCTCGTATACAGCTATGCCAGAACCAAGACACAATACTGATGGCTTACAGAGATCCTCCCCCTACGCCACGGCCTCTGGACACACGTCGCAGCGCGGAAACATACCCCGCAGCGCATCTTCTTCAGCGGCGATAACGAGATCATGCTCTACGGTGGCGTTAACTATAGACTCAAGGCGGATCCGGAGAAGGATGTCTATGTGCCCTGGGCTGGACGGGTGGTGTTTGCACCGGAGAAGGAGGGTGAGGCTTTGAAGATGCAGTTCTATCAGGTCTATCTGGTGCGTACATCTAGTTCTGCTGAGGGTTTGAGGGTTTGTGCTAACTTGGTGTAGGATACTGCGGCGCAGTCTGGTAAGAAATAGATCTAGGTATATCCAGAGATACCCGGTGTAAGTCGATGTGTATATAGACTTGAATGCATATGAAGACTGTCGTGGGTTTATAGTCATGAGCTTAAGCAAATAATTCAAAGCTCCCAAGGACGCCCGCTCGCATTCTCAGAGTCACAAAGCTTACACCTAGGAGCTGTGCTTTGAGGTTAAAAACGCTCGGCTTTGAGAGCGGGAGATCAAGAGTCTGGCGAATATAGTTGGAAGGGCAACTGTGACGGTTTTCGAGCGAAATGAGTAGACTAACTAGTTACGTGTCCAGGTACTTCAATGGTGTTATACATGGCTGGTCTCACTGTAGTTTCAAAATGATCGGCACTTTCGAGGCCAATAGAAGTATAAAAACAACCTCGAAACCATTATGAACGGCCTACTCCGAGATCTACTAGCCTCGCTATCGCTCAGCTACACATTACAAACGTGTGACCGGTTTTAACGTGTTTAGTCAGACATGCTCTTTATATCCAGGAGACCGCGAGAGAAAACAGGAACAAAGACACCGTGGGGTCGGTCAAAGAGGAGATCAAAATGTTAAGGAAATAGGAAAATCCCCGGATTTCAGCAAACCCAGACTCAGAACAAGGGAAAGCCGGGATGCCTGTCTCGTCCTCTTTCTCTCGCTCTCGCTCTTGCTCTCGGGAATGCCTATGCCTTCCTCATGCACACTTCCGCATCTCTCCGCTAGCCCCGTCTGGTCGTCAGGATAAAGGGAAAAAAATAATAAGATGAACAAACGTAAAAAGTCGCCGGGACCGAGCTCCGATTTTCTTTTTTAGGTATCAAATCATTCCACTTGACCAGCCTCTCGCGAGACCGAGCAAACCAAAACGACCTTCGAATCTTGCCCTAGGCGATACATTTACTCATCATCCGACTCCTCCTCCTCGTCGACGGTGGTCTTGGCGATACGGTCCAAGTCACGCTGGCCGCTCTGGGTGATGCGGCGGCCACCCTTGTCCTCATCGATTTCGAGAACACCGATCTTCTCAAGGGCCTGGAGAGCCTTGCGGTCGACGGAGCCGGAGGCGTCAACGTGGTGGGCGGGACGGGCACCACGGTTCTTGGTCGAGCCGTGGACCTTGCGGAGGCGGCCAACACCGACGGTCTTGCGCATGTAGATGTGGCGGGCGACGGCGGCAGCGCGGACGTAGAACCTTTGGAGATTGTTAACTTTGAATCAGAGGTGAAATTCGAAGGCGTTCGTACCAGTCCTGGTCCTGGGGCGGGAGCTCGTTGGAGGCGGAGGTCTTGACGGTGTCGACCCAGCCGGGGATGGGGAGCTTGCCCTGACGCTTCAGGAAAGCAGAGTAGGCAGCAATGAACTTCTGCGCCTGTAGGAGAGAAGAAGATCACGTTAGCGTTCTGATTCGACAAGAAATTGTATGGTCGGGTAAAGTGCGCAAATTTGCAGATTCGTGTCGGTTTCGTTTCTGAGGCAGTTCCATCTCTCGTCGCAAAGCAGAGCCTTCTCGTGATATGGCCATTGCATTCAGTGCTTCATCACAGGATCCCGAATGACAGACAGATGTCCATCAAATCCGGACCAAGCAAAATCACACATGCTCCCCTCCATGTCGATCCTTCTAGAGACCAGTTTCACTCTTGTAGCCAGAATCCCTAGAGCCTGCCACTTCTCCCAGTATCACGAGCACTGCAGCAGTGTATCTGCCGATGCAAAGGCCCAGAAACGAACCCGTTCACGATATCCACATGAAGCCACACACCGCGACCAGGCTGGTCCAGCCGGCGAGAATCGAAGGACACTTACGTCCACATCGCGAACGGTAACACCACCCATATTGGCGACTGAGGGCTCGAAGAGGGCGTAGGGGTTGAGAGAGTCGGAAGTCGGAGTGGAAGGTCGAAGTCGAAGTCCAAAATTTCGAGACACACAAACTCGCCCCGTTTGGTTGGGTTGGGCCTGTGTGTGGTTCGCTTAGCCTTTTCGGGTTAGCCGTACCCTAAGGGTGCCTGAGGCAGGATCACGTGATTTGCAGATGCGTTGGACCAACTGTGGCCTGATATTTAGGGCATTGAGGTACAAAGACAGAAATTATTCGGACTCGCCTAAGGATGATACTCTGATACTCTTGGTAACGTTCGCGATTTTTCATGATCTTATTAAGAGATATTTACCGCTGAAAAGAAAGAGTGTTCGTTGCTCATGACCCAAAAGATTAATAATAAAACCGTCATCAGGTGCTTCCAAAACTCCCCATTCTAGCCAAAAACGCCAGTAGAACAAAATTACAGAGTGGGTGCTCTCTTCAACCCTACACAATAGCGCACAAAGAGTGTATCAATGAAGTGCTCATGCCGAATACCGGGTGCTCGGCACCGGCCGAATTCGTCAATAGCATCTTGAACACCGAAACCTCGTCGTTCGATCAGATAGCAAACGATCAAGAACCCGGTGCGATTATAGCCATAGTGGCAGTGAACGCCGACCAGCGGACGCGGCTGCGAGGAATCCTCGCGTTTCTCCATCTTGTCATCGAGCTCACTTTGAAGACGGTCGACCAGATCGATGAAGTCGCGGGTCTCATCTGGAGTAGGGGGGATTTTGGAAACCGTAGGATGTTTGCAGTAGCGAATGCCGCCGGCTTCCATCGTGGCCGGGTTGTACACCGGGCTTTCGTGGCTTATGTCGATGACCGCGTAGATGCGGTCGCGGTACTTCTGTGAGAAGAGGACTGGATTGTGCTGCTCGTCCACCTCGCGCAGCATCTTGAGTGCGGCAAAGGTGTTGGCAATCGGCTCTGAAACCGGAGCCACCTTCTGCCACTTGGCAAGGTTCTTCACGTCCCATTTGCCGGAAGTGTTCATGTACTGTAGTTGCCAGCCCAGGGCCAATCGCTTGTCAATGTGATGCGAGAGGAAATCTTGGATGATTCCGGCAAGAGTGCGGTAGGTCGCCCGGTCGTACAGGAGGGCATGGGATGCAGGTGCCGGCAGGATCGCTGATTTGACCAGTCGCTTCCGCGCAATGCCAAGTAGATTGGCCTCGTTGATCTCTCTCTCTTCCTCGCTGGGCTCGACGCCGTATTTCTCCTCGTGGGCCAGCAGGTTACTTGAGGATATCATTTGATCATGGACTCGCGAGGCATCAGGGACGACGCTGCTCCCATCGGCGTCGAGGGTAGTAGAGACCGAAGAGTCACCGAAGATCTTCAACAGTTTTTGGACTTCCACCGGTTTTGTGATCGCATCTGCTTCGCCCGCTACCAACAAGATCGGCATATAGATGCCAGCCCAGGCTTTGTCACCGGGCATACCACCGACAGGGTCATTTCCGTTTGTGTAGGTCGGGAGCGTTCCCCAGGCCATGCGACGCCAAACTGGTGTCTGGCTCTGTTTGTTGAAGCGAACCTGGAGGTCTCGCGTCTCGGCATCGGCATTGCTGCCAACCATTCTCAACACGCTGGCGCTCTCGATGCCGCCACGTCGGTCCCATAGACGCCACAGGTCGAAAATCGGGTTAGGTAGGTGCAGCAGTCTGCGAAACGTTCTGACCTCATCTGCAGATGGTGGAGTAGCTCGCGGACATATCGCAATCAGCCCGCAAATATGCTCTTTCAGGCTCTTTCCAATCGATGAGGCCGAGGAGGCAAGCAGGGCAGACAGAGAGCACCCTAGGCTGTGACCTATCAAGATCACTTCCTGGTTATTCTCCCGATCACGGCGTCGCTCAATGGCTACAGCCAGGAGTTCAGCTAGTGCCTCCACCGTGTATGCATCCCAATCGGCCGGTGCAAATTTTGACAAGCCACACCCCGGAAGGTCGATACCGAAGCAAGAGCCGACATTGGAAAGACTTTTAAGCAAGTGGTGAAATTGTGCAAGCGACCCTCCCAAGCCGTGCACGACAACTAGCAATGGCACGGCTGTTGGCTTAATCGGAAGGCGGCTCTGGTTAGGATGTGGACAGAAGAATGTTCGAATTGCCGGATAAGTAGCCACAGAGGTGGCGTACGACTCATACGAGCTGAATTTCTTCAGCAGACCGGGGTCGGACTTAAATGCTGAGAGCCAGTTAATGTATTGCTAGCCAGGTAATGAAGCGCAAATGAGCTTACCATCTGGACTTTGTTGCTGCGCTTGCGCCGACCACTCCGGAGGCTTTTGCTGAAGGTCGGCGCTGTGCCGCAGGGAACCATTGCTATCATACTCGTCGTCTTCATAGTCATCGTCCGACAATGATTTGAGGGCTTTGGTGGAGGATTTGGAAGATGTCTTGCGAACGAAGAACCGCGAGGGCCGACTCTTGTCGGAAGACCGTCTGCGCCTGATGAGGCGGGAAAGAAGTCCGCAGCCAGCCATTGCAATCACGAGAGCCGTCAAAAACACGATTTGACCGCGGTTCACGGAATCATTGCGAAAGAGTGTGTGCAGGTAGATTGCGACGTCTCTCAAAGTCGCCCGTTGGGCCGCCAAACGAGCCTCGTTACAGAGCTGCCAGACTGCCGCAAGGCCCGAGCTGTCGAAGGATCGGGATGACAGAGAGCCGCAGAGCGTACCGAAAGAGTCGGGGGCACCATCATTCCCCATGGCTAGAGGGAGCTGTTTAAGTACCTTGAGCGAGGCTCAAGGTCCTCTCCGTTCCCTCCGGAATCTAGACTTCCGTCAGGGATCTCGTGAGGAAACCACGCGAAGGCGTAAAGGGCTCTGGTTGGACAATAGCACACCGCAGAAAAGGCACGATGCCAATGAGAGGTGTACGATCGACAACGTTGGGGGGTTAAGCTAAGGATGAAGAAAAATAGGAAAGCGGGAAAGGCGCAAGTAGACTCGGCCAGTTAAAAGCTCGGGAGGCTCAGCGTGGGGGAAACAACGTGACTCACGGGGTTCCACATGACGTACTACTACGGAGTTCTTTAATCCTTCTGTTGGGTTACTATTTTTGTGCCTTTGTATATAGCAAGGGGTAACTACTTAAAACAGGTCGGTCATCGCTCCATGCGATGCATCGCCCACCAGTCGCGCGTACTTGGCCAACACACCTCTGGTGATCTGCGGCGTCGGTGGTGTCCATTGGCGCCGCCGCTCCTGAAGCTCCTCATCCGAGACATCCATGGATAGTTCGTTGGTCTCCGCGCTGATGGTGATCATGTCTCCGTCGCGGACCAGTGCGATGGGTCCCCCCACCGCCGCCTCAGGGGTGATGTGGCCCACAATGAATCCGTGACTAGCGCCGGAGTAACGACCGTCCGTAATCAGGGCGATATTGTTCAGCTTCGCACCCATCAGCGCAGCGCTGGCCTTGAGCTGTTCCGGCATGCCAGGTCCACCTTTGGGGCCTTCGTATCGTACGATTAGCACCAGGTTCTCCCCACGCGGGATCCGGCCCTCATTCAGCGCGTCGTTGAGCTGCGCCTCCTTCTCGAAGCAGCGGGCTTTGCCGGTGAATCGGAGACCTTCCTTGCCGGTGATCTTGGCGACTGCGCCGCCGGGAGCAAGATTTCCGCGTAGGATCTGTATATGACCGGTCTCCTTGATCGGGTTGTCCAGTGGGCGAATGAGGGCCTGATCTTGCGGCAGCGAAGGGTGCGAGGCAACGTTCTCTGCCAGAGTCTTGCCCGTCACGGTGGGGATGTCACCGTCGAGCAGGCCGGCGGCGATCAGAAGCTTCTGAACGGACGGGATACCTCCAATCTCGTAGAGGTCGGCCATATAGTACTTGCCGCTGGGCGACAGGTTGGCAATGAATGGAATCTTGTTGCTGACCCGCTGGAAGTCATCGAGCGTCAAGTCGACCCCCGCGGTCCGCGCCATAGCCAAAAAGTGCAAAACGCCGTTGGTGCTACCACCCAGCGCCATGGTCATCACCAACGCATTCTCAAATGACCGCTTGGTGAGCAGATCTCGTGGCCGGATGTTCTTCTCCATGCAGACCCTGATGGCCTCGGCAGCACGCACGCACTCGCGCATCTTGGACGGCGATGCAGCTGGGGTCGAAGAGGAACCGGGCAGGGACAAACCCATCGACTCAATGGCCGTGGCCATCGTGTTCGCGGTGAACATTCCACCGCAGGCACCGGCGCCGGGGCAGGCGTGCTTCTCGAGATCATCCATAATCTCATCCTGGGTCTTACTGGTATCACCGCCATCGTCGGGCTGGCGCAGCGTCTTATACGCATAAGCACCGGCAGCCTCGAAACAGGTCGAGATGTTGACGGGTTTTCGGAGATACTCCGAATACCCGATCGCAATGGTACCGCCGTAGATCATGATCGACGGGCGGTTATGGCGGGCCATACCCATCACGACACCAGGCATGTTCTTGTCACAGCCGGGGATGGCAATGCAGGCGTCATGATACTGGGCACAGGTCACAGTCTCAACACTATCGGCAATGATTTCGCGGGTTTGCAGCGAGAAGCGCATACCGTCACTGCCCATTGTGATCGCATCCGACACGCCAATGGTATTGTACTGCCACCCGATCATGCCCAGCTCACCGACAGACTTCTTGACCGTCTTGGCCAGATCCATCAGGTGCATGTTGCACGGGTTGCCCTCCCACCAAACGGACGCAATACCAACATGGGGACTTTTGGCCATAGCCTCCTTGTCCGGGACGCCAGCGGCGAACAGCATGGCCTAAGAATAATCAGTAAAATTCCATTGGGTCTAATGATCCAAATGCTAACATACCCGAGCACCGGGGAAGTCATGGCCTCTGGTGATCGTCGAAGAATAGCGATTGAGTGCGAGGGATCCATCGGGATGTTTGGCATCGGCGGGCAGGCTGGGGAAGTTAATGTATTTGGCTTCGCCCAAAGTACTGGACGTCATCGGCTGAGCGGAATCCATAACGCAGTGTGAGAGTGTTCAGAAACACAAAGAGACGAGTATCGGGGAAAGAGGAATTCGATCAGTTGTGACGGACCCCAGTGGACCCCGCGTTGCTCAGCGCGGGACCAGTCAGTGCGCGTGTATTGCTCAGATCGGAGTTGCGCCTATAACTGTATACGTACCTACATACTCAACTAGACATATTCACGATGCTACAATTGAGGCACCGGAACGAAACACACTTTAACTAAGTTATCCAAAAAAGGTCCGACATGTTTCTAAAAAGCAAGACAATGTTGTGCTCCCAATCAACCGAGGCACATTGGCTATAGAGACAGTCCTCGCATTAGCACGATCAACACTCCGAAGCAACCTTGGAAATGATACATGACAACACCGCAAATAAGCTCTACTTCTGTGACCGAGAGAGCCGGGGATGTCGCATCTACCTAGAATAGCTACCACTGCAACTCGGATGGTTCTGCTAAATCTCTTGATGCGAAGAGTGTACCAAGAAACTAAAAGGAAACTAAAAGATTTCCCTAAGTCCAGGAATCGAGCCTGTCCAGGTGGTATCATTCGTCCGGAGTCCTAGATGGCATGGCCGTTGATACCGCAATTTGTTGTTCTGGTGATGCATTCCCAAGTGGCCGGCTTTGGCACGTCTTCTTCGCTTTCGCCCCGTATCTCCATCCTGTCTCAGAGTTTATCTTAGACTTAATCATCCTCTACTCATACATTCACCAGCTATACATACGCAACCTAAATCAGCAACTATATACCGACACAATGACCGACATCATGGTCGCGCAGATGATCGGAACGCTCGGCTGCGGCTATGTAGCTGGTGCGCGCTTTCTTATTCGCATTTCAATAGCGAGAGCTAATAAACCATAGGCGGGATGATGGGCCTTTCCCTGGCTTCCCGCGCGTCACCCATTAGCAAGTGGACGCCAGACTCCAGGGGTTCCCATCGCGCATCTCTCCCATCAATGGCTCTATGCCTACAATCGCGGGTTGAAAATATACCCCACGACTGCAGTCGTAGCTTCCCTGGCAGATTGCTATCTTGCCTGGGCGATGCGTGATGCTCCCGCCCCGACTGCCGTCAACTGTACTTGGAGCGGTATCTATGGTACGGCCGCCGTCCTCACGTTGGGGATAATTCCCTGGACGTTGATTGTGATGTGGGACACCAATAAGAAGCTCGCGGCACATGCCACCCGTGATGATGCGGCGTTGGCCGAGGGGACGAAGGGGATGGTGGTTAGCGAGCAGGAGAAGGCTAAGCGAGCTGGAGAGGATGAGGATGTGCCTGCGCTTATCAAGAAGTGGGGAGAGTTGAACTTCTTCCGGTCTCTGTTTGTTGTTGGTGGGGCGGTGATTGGGTTCTGTGGAGTTGTTTGGATGAAATGAAGGAGGAATCGGGGGAATTTCAACATTTGGAATGATATATGCGGCTATATACAAGCTAACTCCAGTTTGGGTGGGTATTTGACAATTCGAAAGTCAGGACTGCGGTGGTAACTACAGTGGCAGCGGCAATGAAGATGTATTTACAATGTGAGAAAGCAAAAGTCCCAGAGGTAATGGGCATGTTCATGTCTGCCCGAAATGGGTCTCGGAGTGGTAGCCAGAGTCTTCTTCCGTTGCTTCATCCTCTGCTGGTTGCTTCTCGTCGCTGGACCATTGGCTCGAATGCTGTAAAGCTTCATCGGCGGATATTTCCTCCAGCGGACTCGCCTTTTCTGAGGTTTTTTCCGTCTGGTTTAGCTCACGGTCATGGTCATCGTGCTCCTCGTCCATGGCAAATCCCACAATTTTGCCAGGGCCGGGTTGCGATCGAGCTACTTCTAGTACGTCGCCATTCCAAGGTTGACATTTCTTGACAACCTCGCCGCATCGGAGACAGACCCAGCCCTGGCCTTCTTCTGCCTCCACTTTCTGCACAATACAGATATAACAATAGACACAGCCACAAGGAATTGTCTCGTATGGATTCGTGATATCTGTTTGTGCGGATCCCGAGATACCGCCCGAGGCCGACGCCGCGAGGACATCACTTTCTGTTGCTGCAGCGGGGTTTTGATCTCGGTAGCAGATCGCGCATGTCCGTTCCGGGAGGAAAGCCAACTCTCCTTGCTTCCCGGTGGCCTCTTCTTCCTCTCCGCTTGTCTTAAGGGCATTGACTGTCTTCCGCCACGCGCGAGATATCCACCGTCGCCAGCGACTGATCCCAACGAGAGGAAGCAGGAATAGAAGGAATTCGGTAAAGGCATGCCAAACCAGCTGCCGATTCAAGTACTCAAAGGAGACCTCTCGACTGGCCTGAGCAGAGGGTGGTGTGAGGCGCATACGGATAAGTCGGTCAACCAATGTTCGGTAGCGACCGTTGACTAAGAAGACGAGGAACGAAACGAAGGCGGCGATCGAGTGTGACGTAGAGATCAGGTCTGTCAGGCGGGATAACATCCGAACATCATGGGACGGCTTTGTACGGTTGTCAGTATCGAATCGACCACGACAGTAGTAGATCACCAACCTCTTCGTAGCCTCCTTCCTGCCCAATCAACCATCTCTCCCATTTATCCCAAGCATATCGACCACCCACTGTCAGTAGGCCGTACACAGTCTTCTGCCATTTTGTCGGGGCTGAATAAACGGGCCCCTTGCTGCGACTATCGGTGTATTGAAGTCCCTGCAGTGCCGCTCCATACGATGCATTGTGGTCCCATATTGAGAGTTTGAAGAGGATGGCCCGCAGCGCGAATAGAATTTCATGAGACCAGTCTTCCCGCATTTGAGGCTGTTGATATATTAGCACATGCGACCCATAAGCAAGTATTCCAAGGGATCCAGCATACTCCAAAGTATTTCAGAGCATCCCCAACCTGGCCTTTCATCAGGCCCAATAGCTCCTCATCAAGCAATTCGGCATCCACCTGGCCAACTCGAAACGCCGAGCGCGTACCGTCTCGACCCTTGATAGAATTCCATGTCATCCAAGCTGCACCTGGTAGTCGGTTCAACGGATAGGGAAGACGCTGGACGATGGTAGGGTTGATCGGCGACGCCCGCTGCTGTTCGGCCAGCCGGGCATGCGCTTCCGCCTGACGGAGGCGTCGGCGCTCGAGCACCCGCTCCTGTGCAACGGCAAATTTTGTCGAGCTCATCGTATAATCATCGTGCGGTGGCTGGGTAAGAAATGGGACGATGGAGGATGCGGAGGAGGCTGGCGGGTCGTGGGCGTCGGTTCCCCAGACGCGGAGCCGAGGTCGATATCACGTGACCGTCACATCCGGAGAAAGTAATGAAGCGGAGGAGGTATAGGGGGATTCGTGGGCTTCATTTTGACCATTTGCACAGAAGAAAATGCAATTGAAGCACACCTGGTTGGAAAGAAGCAATGCCTCAGCCGGTGTAAGAACAAATATACGAAACGAGTGCCGCCGCTTTTCTGAGGCGCTCAGGCTCAGGATCATTAGTTAACTAGTTAAGTAAAAGCTGAACGGGACCAGTAGTTAAGCAGGTCCTGCTCAACGTTTATACTCAATTTTGATCAACCGCAGTTGAACCCCTCCCGCATTAAGCTGTATTCTATCTTAGTACATCCTATATAAATTTTATTCGAAAAAGTTCAAAGGAATTCGATTAAAATAGAGGGCTGATTCCCCCCTGCCAAGGTGCTCCGAACCCCCTTATATATACTAATACCTAGTGCGCAGACCTATCCCAAAATCAAACCTAGGATAGAAGACTCCGTATATCACACGGCTTTGGCGGGTAGCGTCTACCAGTATAGCATCAAGGCCACTAATCTTAGTGGTAGTCTGCCCCTAAACCAAGCTAGTGTTTTCAACAAGGAGAATACTTAAGTATACGCTACAATCAAGATATCCAATACATTAGGAGGAAATGCTAATTTGATATAAAACAGGTACGATATCCTAGTAAACCTTCCGCGGCAGATGAGGGATTCGTTAGGCTTTTATGATACAATAATATTATAAAGTATAATCAATATTACTTACGTACTCTCCCTAGAGGAAATTAAGAGAAAACAAAGAGAAAAATAAGCAAAGAGTAAGTAAAAAGTGAAAGGAAAGAGAGAGAAAAGTAAGAGAAGTATTACTACTTCCTCGAAATAGGAATTGGTAAGGCACGATTAGAACCTGTTATCATTCACACTTAGGACCAAGTCCAACGGCTAAGGTCTTGGATCCTAACGCCCTTTAAAATTGTCTTGTTCAGCCTGTGTGCGACTAAGGTAGCTTCGAGTCTATCCAGTATTGCTGAGATTAATAGTCCAAATATGGCCTTTGAAGCTGGGAGTCGGTCAATCGTGTACCCTACCGCTGGTACCTGATAGATGTTCAAAACAGTCTCCCCATCTTCGCCGGGAACCGGGATGGTCCCGTTTTGTAAGAAGTTGCGTCGTCCCGGCATAGGAGAAGTCTTGAAGAAGGAAGAAACTATCGGGCGCAAAGCTGCATCTATAAGGATCCGGAGCGGTGAGATACTGCCCGACATAAGGTTTCACCGCTTCCAACACGAGGTCTCACTGAAGATCAACGTAACTAACCGCGCCGTCGCACCCCGCCGAGGCACAGTTATTATTGGTTGACCCCAAATGTCGCGTGGTAGTAAAAGCGCGTCGCGTTTCCATCATTTTCCCGCTTAGCGATCAAAAGCCAAGAATTACCAGACATTATGTAGTTAGTTATGTAGTTAGTTACATAGTTATGCATAGTTTAGCAAAGCCGAGATCTAGGCTGTGTCCATTATGCCCGAGTCGCCTGCGAGTATTCCCCGCATTCGTAAAATTAGGCTACAAGTGCCCTTGCGATGCGATTGCCGATGATTGGGATGTTTAGGGCGTTGTGATTATCATTCTCAGCCAGTTTGACTAAGAAAGCCGGAGAAACCAGAAAAATTGATGTCCTGGAGGTATGAAAGGTTCTCCCAGTCTTGGTAGGTAACAGCGAAATTTGCCGTAGCCGAGACCAATAGCCTCGCAGGGACAGAGAGCTTGCGCACAGAATATGTCTGTGAAGGTTCAGTTGTAGTTCTCTATAAGTATCTGCAGCTAAGCAAGTCTCTTTGAGATAGGACTCTATCCCAATTCCGACGGGTACTTTGGTTGACTCAAGGCTGACACCCTCTTGGGTACTCGCATAGATGGAGTTGAAGCCGACAAATTCCATCCCCGATGACCATACGGGGACACGGATGGATTAAGCAAGTCCAGACGCTTATGCCCCGAATCTTCACTTTCAGAGTCCAATTTCCATCGAGTGTGGAGTTGGGTAGGACACGTGCATTCCTGACCACATTCCTGGCGTCGTTAGCGTTACAAGATGCGTCGCGATTCCTACGCTGCATAAGTCTGGAACATGGAAGCACTGAAGAGTGGAACTTTGAGGCAACCGCTGTAGGTTCAGAGCATGCTTTATCCACAATCCATAGAGCTGTTGCGGTGACCCGAGGAGTCTCAAGCTCACGGGTTACTCGTCTCGGTATTTCGGGGACAATAGCAACAATGGGCATTGTCGCTGAGAACGGAAATGTCAACTCCTGTTCGGTAGTACCCGAGCTACTTATGTTCCAGCGCATAATGTCGATTCCGATGGAGTTGGTTCCTGGGTTGTACAGCTGAAGTAGTGGAGATCGGCCTGGTTGGAGTCACCTTCTTAGGCAATCTGTACATAACAGATATAACAAATGACCCTGCACACTACATCAATACGGCTTAATTATTAGTTCTACGACTTAAAACAAGTCAATGAAGGACTCTCAAGATCATTTACATTCCGCAAAGGGGTAGCCACACGTGGCCGATCTCGTTCGGGGCGCGGAATGTTCGCAAACAGTAATTGAAAATTCGCATCTCGATCGATCTCGCACGATCATCATGGCGTACATGACAAAATCATACAGACTTAAACAAATAAATTGGCTGGAATGGAAATCCCTAGAGTACTTACTACTGGCCCTAACTAAAGTCCACAGAGCAGGAGCTCCGTAGCGAACGCTCTTGCCCAAAGCACATTCAAAGCAAGACTCAAGTCAAAAATAACCTGCATCTGCAACTTGGCTCCTCGACTCATTCGCATTCATCGCATCTCTAAATCCATCTTACCTTGTTACCCCCTATTTCGGCGCCAACCCGGGCTTCAGTCATATTGTGAACTTGGCTCCAGATATCCACCGCGTCAGGTCCAAACCCCATCAGTACTTCCACCGGAGTGGCTACTCCGCCCGTTGTCACCGTCGACGTAGCGAGAAAGTCCATTGTTCCATTTATCATCCCCGGACCCCAGAGTGCCAGGTCCCACTCCCCGCTGCTTTCGGCCAAGCCGACTCCCTTTCCCGGAGCTGTTAAGTGTTGATCGACGCTGTCAAAAGAGAAGATCTACGGGAAGATATTTCAAAAGGTGTGTAGAATGTGCTCCCCCACAATCTCCAGATTTCCGCTTCCATACACTTCACCTGCCCGTTATTTGCATGCGGCCATCTTCAAGCACATGCAGAGACATAGAGTTTACTTATAGCAGACGATCGCCATGCCATTTGACACAATCCTTCTTTCATTCCATTCCTGAAGCCCAGCCTCCTGGATTTTAGGATTGACTTTGCCATAGGAACCTTCAGCATGCCGTTCAAAATGTCACAGAAGGCCCTTCTGGGCCTCCTCATGATGGCCTCGTCCGTCCTGGCCCAGGAGATGGAAGCTCCTGCAGTGTGAGTGAACAATGTTTCTAAATCTCACTGGCTCGGTTCAGTATCGATTATACAAGGATAACTCTAACATCCGAGCAGGGGCCTTCCCTTTGACTATGGTGCCGACAAGGTTCGTGGTGTCAACCTCGGTGGTTGGCTCGTGCTGGAGCCCTGGATCACCCCATCGATCTTTGATGCTGCGGGTGATGCTGCTGTTGACGAGTGGTCCTTGTGTGCCACCTATGGCGCTGACCAGTGCCGGGCCGTTTTGAACCAGCACTGGAGCACCTTTATCACCCAGGATGATTTCAACCAGATTGCCGCCACGGGCATGAACCATGTCCGTATTCCCATCGGCTACTGGGCTCTAACGCCCCTGCAGGGCGACCCATACGTCGATGGCCAGCTACCCTACCTCGACCAAGCTGTCGGCTGGGCTCGTGGCGCCGGTCTCAAGGTTATTGTTGACCTGCACGGTGGTACGTGAACTGAAATACCCCCACCATGGTCTTCATCAATGCAAACCTTACTGATGAACTATAGCCCCCGGCTCCCAGAATGGCTTCGACAACAGCGGTAAGCGTGGTGCTATTCAGTGGCAGACGGGCAACAATGTTAATCTCACCCGCACTGCTCTCGAGACTCTGGCCGCCCGCTACGGCGGTGATGCCGATGTCGTTACCGCTGTTGAGGCCCTGAATGAGCCCAGCATTCCCGGTGGAGTGAACGAGGATGGCCTGAAGCAGTACTACTACGACTCCTGGGGTGTCGTCCGTGAGGCCAGCCAGGACACCACCGTTGTTCTTCACGACGGTTTCATGCCAACTGAATCGTGGAACGGATTCATGAGCGAATCGAGCGGTGTCTGGTACGTGATGATGGACACTCACCACTACGAAGTCTTCGACTACGGCATGCTTGGCATGGATGCCGCCTCCCACGTCAGCACTGCTTGCGGCTTCGTTAGCGACCACGTCCTCCACTCCGACAAGTGGACGGTTGTTGGCGAGTGGACCGGTGCCATGACTGATTGTGCTAAGTACTTGAATGGCAAGGGCATCGGTGCCCGCTACGATGGTACCTTTGCTGGCAGCAATGGTGCCATTGGTACCTGCGCCGGCAAATCCGTGGGCACTGTCTCCGGCCTTTCTGACGAGGATCGTGCCAACATTCGCCGCTTCATTGAGGGACAGCTCGATGCTTATGAGAAGGGTAGCGGCTGGCTCTACTGGACCTGGACGACGGAGGGTGCTCCTGAGTGGGATATGAAGCAGCAACTTGCTGCCGGTGTCTTTCCCAACCCCGTCACCAGTCGTCAGTTCCCTGGCCAGTGCTAAATGGCATTGCTATTATATGTTCCATTGCTTCCTATACTCGCATACTGGCTATGCTCTCTTAGTGCTTTGCTTTTTGGGGTTCCTTTCTTTTTGAATTGGCTACTGGAGTTTTGTGCCTTGCATGTGGCAGGCTTTTCAGTCTTTGGATGTTGTCGTCTATGCTTTAGATTAAACAGGAGTTAATTAAGGCAACCCAGCTATGCTTATACTTAATGATTCTCAATATCTTCGTACTTGTGCTTCCAAACTTCTACCAAGGAAACATCTGTCTAGATGCCTTCTAGCGATTCACAGACAACTGGCAGCTGAATATCGATGCTGCGATCCAGATGGTCAAGCATCTAAATGAATTAAGTCCGTTTGCCGGCCAATGCTTTGTAACGCTAGAGAGCCTTCCGAAAGGCTGCAATGAGTCGGACTTTGCATCGGGTATGGTGATTCTGATATTCCTGTTAATCAGGTTCCTCTTGCTCAGATGTTTCAAAGTCAACGAATTTCGCTGGTTAGTTGGAGGATCTGGGGGCCTTGATGATTACCCGACTCATCTAGTCTCTACATGTGTAATACATGTATAACGATACAATCTCAATAATACTATATAATATCAATCGATTGGGGTATGTAGCTAGCCAATTCTAATATAACAAAAAGAATAGTTGGGAACCCTCCGCGAAGATGCAACGGAGGAAAAACGCAGTGAATATAAAGTAGGCACGACCATGCTCCATCACGCATTCCGATCAGATCAGTCCCAGAGCACCGAACGCAGAAACCACATCAGCGTCGACATTCGCCAGCCAATCCGCCTGGAAGGTCTCGGGGCCACCACAAGCAACAATTAGCTGCTGCAGATGCTCGCGCACAAAGTCGCGGATGGGGAAGCGGTGGATGATATCCGAGTTCCCCCAATCGCGGCGGCGGTGGCTCTCTGGAGGCTCAACTTCGTCTGAGGCTTCAGCTACGGCGGTTGCAGAGCCGGCAGGTGCATTCCAGAAGACCAGGTAATCGGCGTTGGGGTCTTGGCCACCTTCTGCGAGCTCGAGGATGAGGTCTGTCCAGACAGTTAAGTAGGACTGCAAGAATGGTCGCAGGAAATCGGCTGGGAGATCGGGTGCGGAGGGATTGGGCGGGTTTTGTTTGAGACGGAGGAGTTGGGTGAGGGCGAGGACGTGCAGCTTTTTCTGGTTGACGCTGCTGATGTTATCATAATGTGCGAACCACTCCTTGAGTAGCCAGGATAGGTCTTTATATGGGGATTGGACGTTGTCTCCTTGGATGGCGGCGGCGACGGCGGAGGCAAATATCACGGGACTAGCAAGGGCTAGTCGTGCAATGACTGAGAAATAGTCGGTTTCGACGACGCCGGAGACGTTGGAGGTTTTCCGGTTCGGCCCCGTTGTTTCGCTGGCCTCGTAGGCGGAGTGGAGGCCCTCGAGGATGGATCGGAGGAACGAGCTTTGGAGGAGACTTTGAGAAATGGCCTTGTAGGTTTCATCACTTCCACCATCAACGGCTTCGCCGCTGCGGATCAACATTTCAACCAAACGGGGGACGACGCCAATGCGTTGTCTGGTAGTGTGAGAGAGAAGCTCTTGCAGGGCGACCAGGAGAGGGGTGCGGTATTCGTGTTTGAATACCTCCTGTGGCGCCAGCAGGATATAGGACTCGACAATCTGGAGTGCCTGGGGTGCACTGTCGGTTCCCGATTGAAGAATCGGAAATACAGAGGGAAGGAGAGCCAGAATGTCAGGGGAGGGAGTGGGGGTTGACTGGATAATGGTGGTCCAGAGTTCCAATGCTTCATCCAAGAGGTAGACCAGGGTTTCCTAAAGGTAGGGGTTAGTCTCATTAAATCGAAGACATATGTTAGGATATTTGCGATGTGGAGGCTCACGGATTCGGGGTGCACTGAGCTTTGAATCAGTGGGAGGATAAGTGAATGGTACCGAACAGATTCCTGCTTTAACGAATTGATTAAGGAGGAAAGAAGCGTGAGAATGGCCTGCTTCATGAGATGCTCATCCCCGGATTCCTCCCACAGGGGCGGAAGCAGCGAGAGAATTTGATCGGCGAACGGAGCAATCTGCGATCTTGGTTAATATCAGAACCAAAGCTTATGCGCATTGAGCTTACATGGTGCTCCATCTTGACAACTGCCACGCGGACAGTCTCCAACAGCCCCATTTTCGTTTCAGATAACTCGACTTCTTGAACGAGAGACATGAGGTTGCCAAAGATCGACTGTGCAAATGGCATGAAGTGCGCCGCTGTAAATTCGTAGGGATCGAGGACATGGCTCAGCTGGCGTCCAGCGGTGATACGCACAACGAGGTCATTGAGCGGATCAGCCCTATTAAGCAGATGCTGGAAAATCTGGAAGATGGCATCGGTATTTAAGTCGCCGTATTTGACTGGGACCCATTGACCAAGCACGAGCGCAATCCGTCTGCGCAAGAGTCTATACTGCTGATCCTGGATTTGAACCTCGGTGACCATTGTTCCTTGCAAAAACTCGTTGAAGTTCAAGTGCTGTTCAAGGCTGGCTGCAGCCAGACCAATAGCAGAGTATAGAGAGTCCTTCAACACCACATCACGGTTCTCGGTATCTGTGCAGCAACAATTAGAACCCTGTTTCAAACTCTCCAAGAGCACATGCGGCACTGGATTGATACTCACTCGCAAAGTTGTGGAACACACTCAGCAAGCGCGGAATAAGCAGATCCTTGAAATGAATGACAAGGTCCAAGAACAGCTTCTCGGAACAGGAGCGTATGGAGAATTCCCATGCCTCGCTACTCACTTCCTCTCGCTGAACCCAAGATTCGGGCTCGGCTTCCCATTCCTGGAAATCCACATTTCGGAACTTGAAGAATTGGGTAACGAGAGTTTCCATGACATTTAGCACGAGGTCGTGAGTGAACAATTCCTTCTTGATCCGCTCCACGGCCTGCTTCCTTTCTTCCTTGTCTTGGGGCGTCTGGTATTTAAATGTTTGGACAGGATTGAAGGCCATTCTCGCGCAAGCCCGAACCAGGAGCAAGGCCCGCAGACCAGTCTTCTCGGGCAAGGATTGCCCTTCAGCTTCAGCATCAGCATCAGCTCCGAGGCTCACATAGCTTTCACTAAGCCGGACGACCAATGCCCAGTATAAATTGACGAGCGAGATACTGTTGGGAAACATTGCGAAAGAGGCTGGGTGTGTTTTCGCCATCTCCACATGCAGCTTTGACAGCTGCAGGGTGTGCTTTTCAATGGCTTTAGTCACCGGCTCCGGTAAATGAGCAGCCGCCTGCTCCACGGAAGAAGAAAGTCTCGCAAAATGCTCAAAGCTCAGCTGCCAGAAATCCTTCACCTCGGAGTGGCGCCCTGGGTGTTCATAGCCGGATATGATGAGGCGCCGAAGCACCTTGAGACACATCAAACTCTGCTCCATTGACTCGAGAGACGACTCGTTTCCGACGCCCTGATCCAGAATGCTGATCCATTGACTGATCTTCTCCACATAAATATTCCCCAAAACCTGGAATAGCTCAGGCGAGACCGATTGGAGGTGTACTCGGGTTCTTTGTATCCGTGCCGTGGACAACTCCTTGATGATCTGGAGGAGCATGAGGAGGGTTCGAGGAAGCTCTTGGGGGTTTGCGTCTGGACGGGTGGCGGAACGGAGGAAGGAAAGCAGGGAGGTTATCGCATCGGGCCTTAACAGATCAGCATAAGAGCAACGCCGTAGTTGTCCTGGGATGCATACCAATCATGAGGGAACTCATAGCGCAGGATTTTGGCAACCATCAGTGCATTCTGAAGAGCAAGCTGGCGCTCCGGCTCAAAAATTCCTGCTTCCAAAGCCCTCATCTTGATCTGTTCTTTTTCCTCTTTTATGATTGCACTTCATGTCTGTCAGTATGTACCGTATGAAGGAAAATCCAAGAACTCGTCTCTAGAACCTACTTGGCTGCAGTTTTGCGCCAGAATCTATCGATTCCATGTTTCAGCTGGATGATTGCAAGATATCGGACTTCGGTCGGAAGAGAGTAGTCGACAAATATGTTCTTCGAAGCAAAAACATTAGCTATACTGCGTCCTGTCGCGCGGTGAATGACTTGAAGGTACCTGAAGGGTGGGGTAGTAGAGCTTCTGTTTTTCCCAGTACTGCAGCTGCTTTGTACCCGTTTGCACCTGCTGTTGAGTAGAGCTTGCCGCGAGAACTAGTGCATTGAGGACGTTCGATTGGCTCATCGGGCTGGCCTCGCCCGGCACTTCGATCATGTCGGTCATGGTGAAGGATTCTCGTGGTGAAGAGGATGAATGGACGTGTGGCAGCGGGAGCAGGCCGACAAAGGAAAAAGAAAGGCCCGAAATATCACAGGGCTTCCATCAAGATGGCGGCCGAGTCGAATGAGAGACGTGCAGCGTATGTCAACAAAACCCCAGATGGTCTCGTTGCTCCCCTCATTGGGACCGGATCATCATTGACCCGAATGAACCAAAGCCCTAGGGCAGGACCCTGACATGTGACCCGATCCGGAACTCGACTTAGGGCTTTTCCGGTGGAGATCAATGAAGTCACTATGTACCGTCATTGGGGACCTAGTGAAGTATCATTTGTTTCCAATGTTTCCAATGTTTCCAAGAAACCTGGGCCTTCCCAATTCCGGGCATTTTCAATATCCGTGACATAGCTATGATGCAAATTCAGTCTGTCTCGCTAGATCTGAGATATTGCCAGAGGAGTATTTAGTTGACATGTAGACTGAATTCATCCAGACTCTCTATAATATTTCCTCCTTCTGAACCAATTCGAACACTTTTTTCCTTTCTCATCTTCGACATACCTATATCGACCAATTTCAATTCTTGTTCCGCTACATCCAGAAATAATGGGTGCTCATTTCGAAGACTTGCGCAAGGCCGCATTTGACTCTCAGAATGACCTAAACTCTTACCAGGCCAAGCAGGGTCTTGGCAAGAAGAGTGACTCGAGTATGTCGTGCAGGGCACTTTCTCTCCATGCGATTCTGACAACATGATAGCTCAAGAGTCCGGCGTCGATGAGATGGTCGAGAAGAAGTTCGCCGATCAGCCCACAGTAGGCGTCAAATACGGACCCGGCTCTACTGCTTCAGGTAGTGACCACCGCAAGGTTCCTGAGGATGAGGGAGGCACCCGTGATGACCGTGGCCGGTAAGATTGATGTCCACCATACCTGAAAATAAGCTGTTTATTTGCTAACCATGGCCATCTCCCATTAGACTCCCCACGGCAGGGCACTTCAATGGCCCGGGCGGTCCCGAGGACAAGATCAAGATTGAAGCTGAGCAGAGTGCCGGTGACGACGATGTGCCTAACCTGCAGGAAATGAAGCGCAAGGGTCTTGTGTGATGAATTTGTATCGTAGAGCGAAGTCTTGACGATCTATACGACCAATGTGATATTATATAACTGTTTTGAAGTTGGAACTACTATTGAAATGTTTCGAGACTTACCGATTGTTTTTCCAGGATTGAGATACAATCCGCATCCCGATTCCAAAAACCTTTACCACAAATAGGGACTTGAGCTTCCAAGGTTGGAAATAATCAACTAACCTAAATCGGTGTCTTGACATAAAGAATAATTCGTGATTCCGAGCTCTTTGTGCTGATATTGGAGGAAAGGTGCCTAGGCCAGCTAATCTAACATATATCAGGGTCTTAAACGGACTCCGTATATCAGTTAGGGCTCACCCCGACTAGACCTATGCGGCATATAAGACCTAAATGTTTAAATGTGCAAAGCAACAGCACCCAACTCAAGCTGCAGCTTAGCACAAAGGTAAGCCAATATGGCCATTCTGGAACAGCATTGCGATCATTGGTTATGTGTCGCACTTCACACGTTGAGGAGCAGTCAGCCGTTATCAGCTGGACTCAGTTCAAGTACAGCTGGAACTGCCCACTTTTCTCGGGGTTTGATCTGACTTGGAAAGAAACTACTTATAACATCTTGAAGGTCTTCAGCTGGAGTAAGATATACAAAGATGGCTGCTACTGCTAAGTTATCCGACTCCATTGAGACGAGGTTATTCATCAACAACGAGGTGAGAATCCCATTATTCATAGAGCATCTAACGGGTTACGGTTGGTCCTAACCAGCCTCATGTAGTTCCGAGAGTCCTCGACCAACGGCTTCCCTCCAGGCGTGATCAACGTCCTCTCCGGCCATGGCAACCCATCCGGTGCAGCGCTCTCAGAGCACTTGTCTGTCCGATGCATCAGCTTCACAGGCTCCTGTCTAACAGGACAAAAGATCCAAGCCGCAGCGACCAGGTCCAACAGGAAGCATGTGCACACGGAACTAGGCGGGAAATCGCCAGCAGTCGTCTTCGAAGACGCAGACCTAGAATCTGCTGCAGCTCAAACACAATTCAGCATCCGGTCCAACAGCGGACAGGTATGCGTTGCGAGCTCACGGATCTACGTGCAGGAATTTGTCGCAGATAGATTCATCCAGCTGTTCCGTGAGAAATTCACAGCTGTCACGGCAGGTGATCCGCTGGATCATGCTACTTCGCATGGACCCCAGATTGATGCGGCTCAATATAGTCGTATTCAGGAGTATTTGAGAATTGGTGAGAAAGGTGGTTCGCTTGCTCTTGGTGGTGATTCCAAGGATGGATTTCTCGTGAAACCGACTATCTTTGAGCGGGTGCTGGAAGACTCGCGACTGATGCGTGAGGAAGTGTTTGGTCCCGTGGTGGCTATTAATACCTTCAAACGGAGGCGGAGGCAATTGAGAAGGTTAATAACACCGAGTTTGGCCTCTATGCCTCTGTCTTTACCAAGGACTTGGATCGTGCTATTCGGTTGTCAGGGGCTCTGGAGGCTGGTATCGTTGCTGTGAACTGTACCAGTCCTACCAGCACAAAGGATTCGGCTTTTGGTGGCTATAAGATGAGTGGAACTGGTCTCGAGGGTATGCTATATAGTGCGGGCAACTTCTTGCAAACCAAGACAGACCATCTTGATCAAGTCTGGATAGGTTGGTGGGCTTTTGAGCTGTGGATGGTCGTGAAGAGGTTAATTTGCTTATTCACATCGCTTGCTAAGACAATCTTGAAATTATGAAAGTAGCTGTGTATTGACGCTCATGTGCTGCATTGAAACCCGTTGCTAAGACATTAAAGCATAATGCTGAAAATCTAAGACCACCACCCCCTTTTTATCAACCAGGAAGGAAAACAGACCCCATAATCCAAAGGTAATCCGGAAAAGTATGATTCAAACGAATTGAGAGAACCTTGGGCCAAGTTAGATGAGGTAAGAAAAAAGAGCCACCATAGCACCAGTCATGGCGATGTTGGGAACGGTGGCAGCAATAGCAGCAGCGCCCTTCTTGGGAGTTGCGGTGCCCGTCTTGTTAGTGGTGGTACCAGAGGCACCCGAAGTGGTGTTGGTGGAGTTGGACGACTTGCGGGTCGCAGTGACCTTTGTGTTGTAGTCATTCTTGTGGTCCACTGGGAAGGAACTCGTGTAGTTGTATGTGGGCCTGAGGTTGGCATATGTCTCCTTGACAATATCAAGAATACCGTGACCAGCAGAACAGTTCCCCTCAGTAGCCGGGATGGGCCAGACGGGAGAGAACATGGCGTACTCGCCACCAGCCATGGGACCGGGGTAGGTCTCGTTGAGACGCAGGTTGGTGGTGTTAACATTCCAGTTGACGTAGCCGGTCTTGTTGGCGACCAACTCGAGGATGTTGGCACCGCAGTCCTAAATATCAATTGTCAGAAGTTGGAACTATGTAAAAGCAATTCAATTTGGCTCACCCAGCGACCGAGAGAAGGAAGACCCCAGTTGGCGGACACTGAGGCAATGGTGGAGTAGTGGGTGTAGAAGGTGTCGTCCTTTGTACCCTTCAGGTGGTCAGGAATGGCACCACCAACGAGGATACTGAAGATCCGGTTGGTCTTGTTGTAGGTGTCATCCTCATCAAAGGTCAGAAGAACAGCGGTGTTATTCATGAAGTAATCGTCCTTTAGCAGAGTAGACATCCAGCTACGCTCCCACTTGGCAGCGAACGAGATGTTGGTATCGTGAGCGTCATTGGTCATGTTGGGAGTGATGAACGCCCATTGAGGAAGCGTCTGGTCAGCCAGATCGGCAAAGAAATTATCGAAGCCCTTAATCTGACGAGCGCGGGTGTCATTCTTGACGATTGAATCATACAAGACGAGGGGGTTGTGCTTGCGCACGTAGTCATCTGCGTAGGTCTCCTGGTTGGAGTAGTTGTAGCCCTGGAAGCCGGCGTACGGGATATGCTCCTGGTACTCGCCCCACGAGATACCCTTAGTATCCAACAGATCAGCAATAGTGGAAACGTTGGCAGGCATCCGGTTAAAATTGTCATTGTCCATGCCGAAGGTGTCACCACCAGCAGCGGCACAGTAGTTGGGCTCGGACGGGTGGGTGACAGCATAGAAGTTGGTCCTGTACGAGGATTAGAATTCATTCATACGAGCAATAAGATTCAACTCATAGCTTACAGCAGAATACCTTGGGAGGCCAGCCACTGCATGTTAGAGTCGGATGCGGCATCATCATAGTCCTAAATGCAAGTCAACAAGAGCAAGCCAAGGACAAGACCGGAAGTCATCACTTACAATGTTCTCCAGCCAGACCTGATAGAACCTGTCAAAGGCGAGGCCCTTAACGTTGGAAATGGGAGACTCAGGCCTGGTAGTAGCGGCCACCGCAGTGATCTGAGCGAAGGCAGGCTCCGAGGTGGTAGCCACCTGGGCACGCGCCAAAACGGCGGCAGCCAGCAGCGCGACAGCACCCTTCATCGTAGTGATTGTATTGGAAAAGTGCTCACGCGATTGGATATGAAAGAGTGATGCTGGGCACGTAGTACTATGAGCGAGGTTGAGGGAAGAGAAGAGGAAAGGTGATGGAAGAAAGATGTTTATGTACAGGAAATTCTCACCTTGGCAAATGCACGTGGTTGATATCGCATGGAAACACCTCACTGTCACATTGTGCCTTCCAGTGCTAATATTACTACTTATCTATTTACCTACTTAGGCAGGTGATTGTACACCCCGGATTCGATGTACTCGCACTGAATGATCTTCACAGCTGCACCCACGATGTAGAACAACACGCTCTGACTGGCCAGGGTTCCTTGTCACGGTGGGGCACATCCGAAGGTGCCAAGACCCGGACCAATCAATGCGCCGAGGGAGCTGCTTAGTTGCACCAGGCACGTGTTCGGATCTCAGTTTCTTATGGCTGGAATCGATAGCTCATAGCATATAATTGGCGATCGTACTCGCTTAAAAATATAAAAAGGTTCTCCGGTTAGATTGCCGAGACGATGAGTACGGAATTGGCCGATATATTATCACCCAACCTTCTGAGTCCAATTTGACCCACTCGAGCTCTACGAGTATTGGGGCACTTTTAAATTACCCTATGAGTTCGAGTGTATCCAAATTGATTAGTTAACTACCTAGTTATGACTGACTGGCTAAACTATCAGGAGTAACTAGTTAAGTAAGAACCTTGGAAGAAGGGGTAATGTTATTCGGACGCCCCCGTCTGCTAATCGGATACCGCTATTACTACATTAGGAAAGGCGCAGTTTTCGTAATTATATATGCAATACTAGTCCCAATTGAATCTTTATACCTTATGCCTTAGAGCTTATAGTATCGACCGGTCTCGTTTAAAATGAGACCGGTTGCTGCACTGCTAAAGTCTCCGTCTATCCTCTGATTACATAACTTTCTGACACTTTTCTGCCGCCTAAAAGCTCCACAATTTGTTTTTTATCAAGTGATATTTAGTCAACATACTTAGTAAAGTAAGCGGTGAGGGCGGTCAAAAAGGCGGTCTAGGAGGCAGGACTTCAGCGGTGTGTACTAACCGGCCGGAATTGGAATCTTGTACATAGGCTCTAAACCATAGGGTATAAAAATTTCAATTGAGACTGATACATACTGCATATAGTATTACGAAAAACGCGCCTTTCCTAATAGAGTAATGGGGGTGTCCGCTTAGCAGACGGCAGCCCAGATAGGAAAGGCCCACCCAGCAGACATTATCGTCTACATATACAGGCGCATATTCCCTAGCCAAAGTGGACCATATGACTACTTCATCGTATCCCTTGCATCCGCACAGATCCAAGACCACCTACTCCGTACAAAGGAATATACTAAGCAAGATGGGAAATGGATACCCAACCCCGAAATCCAACAGCTTGCCTATTACCATGGTAAATTGATCTTCCATCAAAAGGAGAAAAGGAATACGACAAAAAGCCGACGACCTCCCCTCAATCTCCCATGTGGCGCGATGATCGGTCTGACGTGATTGGGTTATCTCCGCAATGTAGCGTGCGCGAATTCCCCTTTCGGTGTAGGACTCGGTCTTTCTTCCCCGCAAAGTCTCTAGACCCGCCTTACGGAGTGCGTGCTTGAACCATTTTCGATAGCCTCAAAGAACAGCACGCACACACGTCCTTGGCTTGTTGCAAAGACACCTTCTGCTAGTCGGAGTCCGCTTATTCGTCGTCTCCTGGCTTTGAAAGGGGGTTCGCAAAAGCTAATGACTCACTAGTCGCTCCCAGTCAATCATTCACGCAGGAAAGAGGAAAGACAGGACAACACATCCGCCTGCTGCCCATAAGCCACCCGGGAAAAATGAGCCCACTGCAGCTCCACCGGAGGGATGCGCTGTGATGTGTGTTGTACGGAATCAGCAGGAAGATGAGTGAGCACGGCCCCAGGATCTCGGCATTGACTCCACTAACAATCCGCCAAGCAGCAGCTCTCCTTGCCCAAGGCTCCATGCTTTCGCTCCACTAGCCCTAGCTTGATCACTTCCCCGCTAGATCGGAGTTTCCTGGTGCTGTGTTTTGCGGGGTTGGTCCCGTTCATGGTGGAGAAATGTCGGGAGGCAGGACCATCGAGATGAACCCATTTCCCACTTGTATGTAGGGTTCTTAGGGCTCTTGGGTCGCCTTTGTCTCCTGCTAGGGCCGGCAGGAATGCTACGACGGCTCAGTCAAGTCGGTCTGCCTTGGCCCGATGCAATATGTACATAAACCAGGGATGCCCTCCTTGGGACGATGTGATTTTTCCGATAATTTCGGGATTTGTGTGTATATTTCTTCCCCTAGGTCTGGTGTACCACTGGCTCCTTCAGAATCATGCATTTGTTGCGAAGCGTTGTATTCTCGCTTCTGGTGGCCACGACTGTGGGCCATCCTAGTAGTGATGGTAGAAAAGGAGCAGTTATTCAGGCTCGCGGCGCTAGGTATACTCCCAAAGAGCCGCCGTTAACCACTCCGTGGACGGATAAAGTGGGCACTGATCCATGGCCTGAGTATCCGCGGCCGCAGATGCAGCGATCTCAGTGGCTGAATTTAAACGGTGTTTGGCAATATCGCAATGCTTCGGGTCTGAATGATGTGCGGAACCCGCCATTTGGGCAGGACCTTGGACAGGAGGTGCTGGTTCCGTCTTGCCTAGAGGGTGGTCTGTCTGGTAGGTTCAAGTGGTGAAATTTTGATTCGGTGTAAGTATTGACATTTTGCAGGAATCCAAGGGAACTATACTCTATACTCGTGGTTCTCCACTTCGTTTCAGGTTCCTCCGAAGTGGAAGGGACAGAATATACTCCTTAGCTTTGGAGCTATTGATTATGAAGCTACTGTTTTTGTCAATGGCAAGAAAGCCGGATTCCACCGTGGAGGTTACTTCCGTTTCACCTTGGATGTGACACAGTATCTGAATGAAGGCCAGGAAAACGAACTGTGAGTTTAATATCGAGGGGTTCAAGCCAGAAGGCTGAATTTTTAGGCTTGTTTTTGTACACGACCCTACTGATAATGGAGACTATGTTATCCCCATTGGCAAGCAGACTCTGCACCCGAGTCACATCTTCTATACACCCTGCAGTGGAATCTGGCAAAGTGTCTTCATTGAGCCTGTCCAAGCAAACCACATCACCAGAGTCGATCTGGATGGTAACATGGACGGCCAAGGTATGTAATATCTTTAGGTTTTACTTTCCATGGTATTGACTGCTTTCAGTCAACGTGACTGTTCACACCACCAACGTGAACATCACCACCAACGTCCAAATTATTGTGCATGACAACGGAGATGTTGTGGCAACACACAGCGGGCCTTCAAACCAGCCTTTCCAGTTCAATGTTGACTCCCCGAAGCTGTGGTCTCCCGACTCTCCCAATCTGTATAACGTCACTGTCGAAATGGGCAAAGACCAAGTCCAGAGCTATACCGGATTCCGCACCATTTCCAAGGGCACCGTAGATGGCGTTGTTCGGCCGCTGCTAAATGGCGAGTTTATCTTCATGTTCGGCACCCTTGACCAGGGCTTCTGGCCCGATGGTATCTACACGCCTCCCACAAAGGAAGCAATGGTGTACGATTTGCAGCTTCTGAAGCAGCTCGGCTTCAACATGGTCCGCAAGCATGTGAGTATAAAAATAGCGCAATACACATGAGCAGTTGCTAACATTCTCTACAGATCAAAGTGGAGAACGACCTCTTCTACCAAGCATGCGATGAGCTCGGCCTGCTGGTGATCCAGGACATGCCTGCACTGCGCCCACTGCAGAGCAAGACCCTGGCAAACTGTACCACAGAAACCATCCTGCCCAATGCAGTGCAGCAAAAGGAATTTACACGCCAGCTGGAGCTGTTGATCAACCAACACAAGAGCTTCCCCAGCATCGCAACCTGGGTATGTAGCCCCGCGTGGCCACGATATTTCCTCTGCTCACAGATGCACTAGGTTATCTATAATGAGGGATGGGGCCAGATTACTACTTACTACCCCGAATTCGAGCTGACCGAGCTCGTCAAGCAGCTGGATCCTACCCGCCTAGTCGATTCGACTACTGGCTGGTTCGACCACGGCGCCGGTGACTTTAGTGTGAGTACGCTCCCTGAAAAAAAGTTCACTTTACTCATACATTTCAGGATAACCACCACTACGCCAATCCCCAATGCGGCACACCCTTCTACTCTATCAACTCGAGCCCTTACGACGCTACTCGGATTGGCTTCCAGGGTGAATTCGGTGGACTCGGAAACAACGTTTCTATTGAGCAGTAAGTCATTGTTTCTCTGTATACATTCCCAGAGCGTGTTACTGATCAAACAATAGCCTCTGGAACAACCAAAATGCCATCGACACCATTAACCAGACCTATGAAATTGACCAGACTATCGATGCCTGGAACTACCGCAGCCACCTTCTGCTCAGTGAGCTCGAGGATCAGGTGAAGCGCTTCGCCTGCAGTGGTGGTGTCTGGACCCAGACTACCGACGTCGAGGGCGAGGTCAACGGATTGATGACCTACGATCGTCGTCTCAAGCGTGTTGATGAGGATCAGTGGAAGTCAGACATCCAGGCTCTATACGATGCTGCGTCGGCGCGCAGTAACGCGACCTTGTCGAGTCCCTAAGAAATAGGGATAGGTAGATAGTCTACTCTCTTAAGAAAGCTTTCTTCGATCCGCTCGTATATCCATCGCCTCTATCCTTTTTAAAGCCGGAGCAATAAGTGTTTGGGCTAGATTGTCTGGCGATGTGATGAAAGCGTGAGTCATATTTCGATAATTAGAGGTCCATTTCTCCACCTAGAAGATGAAATTCGCTTCAATGATCGATGACCAATAGGTAAGTAGCGGTCGAAGTAGAACACAACACTTTCTTCACGAAAATTCAGTTAGGTTAGTTCCAGGCTGCAATTCCATGGATCGGATCTACTAGGCACCGGAAAGACCGCCTAGAAGTAGTGTTTAATGATCATCTAGCGAAAAGGGCTATGGCGTGTCTCAGGTTGAAACGCGATAAGGCATGAGCACTGCAATAAATGAAATTCATGATCACGCGAGCTATTAAAGCTGCCAACCTGGGAAATAAAACCAAAAGGACACGCTTTTCCTCACTCATGTTCTAAGCGAGGTCGCACCAACCGGAAGATTTCCGTTCACCAGGCCACGGCATCACACGATGATTTTTGAGACGGCGCTGATTGGCCCAATGTGGGTTCCGAGAGGGGCCTAAAGCGAAACCGTTAACTAGGACCACAGCGAAGTCTATGTACGTCAATGGCCAGGCCCGTCTTGGAAGCCTGGCGTATCGGCCCGAGATCCGCTCGTGGGTCTCGAGGATTGAGCACGCGCAATGCAGCAAGGAGATTACCAACCTCAGTGGCTTTTTCAGTGTTTTCCGTGACAGCTGCATTTTTCTCATGGATTCGCCATTTGGCCTTTTCTAGCGCCCTCTGGTGGTGCGGGTGGAGGAGATTGCAGGGATCAGGCCACACCTGCCGATGCCATATTTCCGTCTAGTAATGACATGGTGTGATTGTGGGGGCAATGTTTAATATGCCCTGGAAGACCCCCTTCTGGGGGTAAGCTCTAGTTAGAGATCGGGAAGCTCTCGCTCTTCTCGGAAGGAGGTCCATCCGGTCATTGCTGTGTGGATGCTCAACTGGGTCTAATATGCATATATGGCAGGATCTCGTTAAAATGAGCGGATGAGCGGCTCGTAGAGTACATAAATGGTCTGCCCCGGTCATGCAGTGTTGTTCCCTTTCTCACGAACTTGATCGGATTGATTAGAATTCCTTCCTGTCTAAGAGCTCCAGGCGTCTGTGAACTTTCGTCAAAGACTCTTACCGTTCAGTTTGCCGCATCTCGCCATAATGCCTCCTGACTACGGCTTGGGCGTTGGCTTCGAGCCAAAGCACATCGACCGCAAGTCTCTATACACTAGCCTTGAGGAGAGGATCAAGTACCTGCACCACTTCCTCAACTTTACTGCCGGTATGTATCCGATGGCTCTTGTACCTTGGTCCTGCATCAGCTAACAGTGACCAAATCAGACGACGTCGAGGCTCTCACAAGCGGAGGCAAATATCTCAAGCAACTCATTCCCACCGTAGTCGACCTGGTGTATAAGAAACTCTTGCAGTACGACATCACATCTCGCGCCTTTCACACTCAAACAACGGCCGACGAGACCGAGCCAGAAGAAGGTTATCTCCACGAGGAGACCCCTCAAATTAACCGCCGCAAGATGTTCCTCCGTTGGTACCTGAATCGACTATGCCAGGATCCTACTTCCATGGATTTCTGGAGATATCTGAACAAAGTCGGGTATGGCTATACGCCCATGCCAAAGTCCTAAGTACGGGTCGCTAACTCAAAGTATAGGATGATGCACAGCGGCCAGGAGCGCCTGCACACCCTCAATATCGAATTCATCCATATTAACGCCTGCATCGGGTACATCCAAGACATATTCATCGAGGCCCTAATGTCCCACCCCCAACTCTCCCTCCGTCGGAAGATCGCGCTCGTCCGTGCAGTCAACAAGATCATCATGATCCAGAACGACCTCTTCGCTAGACACCGCGTCCGTGATGGCGAAGAGCACTCCGACGAGATGTCCGAGTACAGCTTTTCCCAAGAGAGACGGGTGAACGGCAAAGAGGTCGTGGGTAGTAGTGATGGCAGTTCTGTCGGAGCCAGCGTCGTGGCGCCTTCCACACACGGTGCGGCACCATGGATGAAAACAACACACACAACGCAGAGTAGCCACACGATGAGTATGAATCAGTCTACGTACAGTGCGAATCTTCAGGAGTCGATCTGTCCCTTTGCGGACTTGGCGAAGAATGCCGGGACGTCGACGAAGATCTGGGCCAATTGATGGCATTTCAGCGGGAACAGAATCTATACAATACCTAGGTATCTAGCGTCAAATTAGATGTTGCATTATCAGCATTGATTGTGTTTTCAGTCACCCTCTCTGTCTTTCTGCCTCTTCTTTCTATTTATTATAGGCATCGAGTAACCGAGTGGAGTGCGGAAATACCCCGACAGTTTGTCAGCGAAAGTTCCATGGATTCCCTCGACCTAATTGACTACTTTAATGATATTTTCACAGGCCACATGGACAATCCCCCCACATTCGGCTCTTGTCGAGACAGTTAACTCCGTCCTCCGTTTCTGTCAGGGCTATAACGAAAGGCAGTCGGAGATAAAACCTGCGGTTCCCGATCGACATTGAGCTACTGTCTCCCGTCTCCACATCCCCTCTTCACATTCGCGCATCTTAAATCTGACCCCTCCCTCTTTGCCTTTGTTCTGCATCCCCCTGGTGGCTTTCTGCGGTCCCTTTGTACATTCTTGTTTGCACATTTTCCAATTTCACTATGGCCCACGGTGACAACGCGGTGACCCCGCTCATAATTAACGGCGAGTCTGTCGTGACGGACATCAAGTTCGAGGTCCACGCCCCGGCCACCGGCGAGCTATCCGGTTACAGCGCCGGAGCTTCAGTGGACGATGCCGTGCGCGCTGCAGACACTGCAAAGGCAGCTTTCCCGGGCTGGAGCAAAATGAAGGCCTATGACCGCCGCGACATCATGATCAAGGCGGCCGAGATCATGGCCTCGCGGAAGGAGGAGCTCATCCAGTACCAGCGTGAGGAGACCGGCGCGGGTCGTCTGTTCGCCGAGCACACCTTTAACTTGGGTGTCAACTTTATCAAAGACTTCGCGGCCCGCATTTCCACCATCGAGGGTGTGGTGCCCAACGTCACTGTGGATGGCGAGGGTGCGATGGTCTTCAAGGAGCCGTACGGTGTGATCTTGTCAATTGCTCCTTGGTAGGATTCTCCATATCTCAAATCAGACCAGTCCCGAGCTGTGTAACTAACGCAGCTTGCAGGAACGCCCCCTTCGTCCTGGGCACGCGTGCAGTTGCAATCCCGCTCGCTGCGGGTAACACGGTCGTGCTCAAGGGCTCGGAATTCTCGCCCAAGTGCTTCTGGGCTCTCGGCGATGTTTTCCGACAGGCTGGTCTTCCCGCCGGGTGCTTGAACGTTGTTTACCATCAGGCTGCGGATGCCGCTGCCGTCACGACCGCGCTGATTGCCCATCCGGCTATTCGCAAGATTAACTTCACCGGTAGCACGCTCGTCGGTTCGATCATTGCCTCCACTGCTGGCAAGTACATTAAGCCCGTGCTGCTCGAGCTGGGTGGTAAGGCGTCTGCGATTGTCCTGGACGATGCGAACCTCGACAAGGCGGCGATGAACTGCGCGCTCGGTTCGTTCATGCACGTGAGTATATCACCGACATGAACCCTTTGCAAAAAACATAGCTAACGATTATCAGTCCGGCCAAATCTGCATGTCCACTGAGCGCATCGTCGTGCAGCGCGGCATCGCCGATCAATTCCGCCAGAAGCTAGCCGAGTCCGCGGAGAAGCTCTTCGGCAAGGACGCCCCGGCTCTGGTGTGCGTCAACGCCGCCGCCGTGTCCAAGAACAAGAAACTGGTCTCCGACGCCGTCTCGCGCGGTGCCAAGGTGCTGTTCGGCGACGCCAACGCCAACGAGGCCCGCGACACCCACATGCGGCCCGTCGTCGTCGAGGGCGTCACCAAGGACATGGACCTGTACGCGACCGAGTCTTTCGGTCCGACCGTGTCTCTGATGGTCGTCGATTCCGAGGAGGATGCTGTGGCTCTGGCCAATGACACCGACTACGGTCTGACCTCCGCCGTGTTCACGAGCAACCTCTTCCGCGGTCTGCGCGTGGCCAAGCAAATCGAGGCCGGGTGAGTATCTTCCGGCATTCTGAATCCCCCTATATCCTTATACTGACGTTATCAAGTGCCGTCCACATCAACTCCCTAACCATCCACGACGAGCCGGTCCTGCCGCACGGCGGCTACAAGAGCAGTGGATTTGGCCGCTTCGGAGGCATCAGTGGCTACGACGAGTTCCTGCAGACCAAGACCGTCACCTGGATGGAGTAATTGAGCATGGATATTAAAAAAGCGAGCATTATAGGCTGAGCTGGCTTGGCTTTTGTCTTTGGCACTCGATATCAGGCGGGTTTGGTGGATTTGGGATACCCGATTGTAGACTTGAGTTGAATGCAAATATTGGTTATTCAGTGTGCTTCCAAGGTTGTAGATATGTACGATCTCGCGGAGATTGCAAGTGTTGGCTAACTTGGCCTTCGTGCGTAGATCTGGCTGTCTGGGATAGTGCTCCCTGCTCAGATTGGAGTTCCTGGTCATCTTTAGTTTCGATCTAAGATGGTGATCTGTATGGAGTATGGCTCCGGTACTTGTACCGGGCCTGTAAGGATCTAGAACAGCCAAGTTTAGCCAAGGAACCTGGATCCCGCAGACTCGGGTCGTCTAGGATGGTCAAGTGTTGTGGAAGCTTGAATGTTATACGTTCGACCGATTGACTCGTTCTCGAATTCAGTTGGGTACGGAGGTGTTCATTCAAGATCATACTCAATGCAAATCGGTTCCTGGAAGACAACCAATCTCGATCCACGGGTAGCCGCCTAGAGGGTCAAGGTCACATTGCCGTGGAATGACTCGAGAACAGGCGGGATTCCGAAGTGGCGTCGACTAGCTCGCGAAACGACATTCAGACACTTCGAGACTAGTGAGATGCACTGTTTTCGAAAAGAAAAGAAAAGCAGAACAAAACAAAGCTTAGAGAGAAACACCGAAGAACAACCGAATCTACAAAATCAAGGGATCCACATGCTAACCGTAAGGGCATCACTTTGGTTCCCACTATAGCACACTGGGGATATACTCCGTACTTTGTACGGAGTAGTTATGGAGTAAGGGTGATATAAAGCCTTTTCCCTGTAAGGGTTTACATCCGTGCACCGAAATAGAATTAAAGAGGCTCAGCGGGACAAGTCATTCCTACGAGTACTCCGTACTTGGGAGGGCCAACAGAAGCGAGTGGACAGCTAATTCAGCCAATTTCAAGCCATAGACGAGAGAGAAGCGAGTGGACAGCTAATTCAGCCAATTTCAAGCCATAGACGAGAGAGAAGCGAGTGGATTGGATGGATTGGACAAGTTTCTTCCGAAGCCCCGCTTTTCAGGAACAGGAAATCAACAAAGCGTGAGACAATCAAATTTCCCTTTTTTCATTTCTCATTTCTCATTTCTGCCCAACACTAACACGGTACATACTCTTACTTTTACTTTTACGACCCGTTCTTATGTACTACCGCGGTACTGAGTACGAGTACAATCTAAGCACGCAAGTCGCACGCAACTCATTCCCCCTGATCAACCGTTGATCCTTACCTATGTATACCGCTACCCCGATGAACCGGTGGGATCGACAGGACGGGTTTTCATAGGGCACTATGATGGGTTCACTAGCTGTGGAGAAGCACTGATCGTCTGGACGATGCTAATAAGATTCGGCTCACGATACTCCAGGCACACGCGATGTAATGCGCCGTTTTATTTTACTTTTTTCTTTTTTTTTTTTCCTTTTCAGGGTCCGGAGGGTCCGAGGGAATGTGTATGGAAAAATAACATGGTGAAAGACAGGGGTTTCATTGGTGGCAAGTCATTAAAGCGACCTTTTCTGGGTATTCTCCCGCATCTTAAGAGTACGGAGTACACCTCCACTTCTTTTATCTGCTATGACCCTTGGACGGGATATTTTTAACCCATTCTTAGTGCGTATTATTTCTGAAGGAGACGATAGATCTGGCGTTTTCCAAATTTGAACATTCTTCTTCGGGTCTCACTTGTGGCTGGAAATTAACCCCCTGATCCGATCCTAGTAACACAGCCTTACTGTAGTACACTTAGTATCTAAACTTCCTAGATGGTACTAGCACCACGAGCCACAGCCCCACGAGGAACATGGCACCGTCGCATTCCCCAAATTTCATCTCATTCTGCAATCTTGCAATTGTTGTTATTCAGTGGCGTTCGTGTTTCGTGTTCTACGTGATATGTGGTATGCGAGATGTGATTACCTCTATATATGCTCGGGAATAAGACCCAAAATGCGCAGTACACCGTACGGAGAAAGAGCTCGCTTGGAAAGTAGCCTTTTGATGGTGACCCACTATGACCGCAGCAGTAGAAAGTGGTTGGTTTCTACATGTTCAACTGGGTCCTTGATGGGGCTCTGAAATGTTTAGGGCCAGTGCGGGAGAGTTGAAATGTACTTCATAATATCTCTCACTCCTCCCCCCTCCCCCCTTCTTTTCTTCTCTTTCCAACACGTTCATTACTTTCCTTCCACCCAAGTCATTCTTTGATATCTAGGTGTCTAGCATTTTGCTTTTTTTCAGTCTCACCAACTCCAGTCATTCTTTATCTAAATCGTCAATATGCGCTTCACTACCGCTGCTGTCTTCTCTACCCTCGCGGCCTTCGCTGCTGCCTACACCCAGCCTGACTACAGCAAGTCTCCTTCAGGCAATGCCATCGTTAGCCCCGGTGTGAATGAACAGGTCCCGGAGGGTGCCCCTTACACCATCAAGTGGGAGCCTACTGCTGGCAAGAAGGTGTCTCTGGTTCTGCTGCGCGGTCCCAGCTCCAACGTCAAGCCCCTCCAGACCATCGCTGAGGAAATTCCCAACTCTGGCTCCTACAAGTGGACCCCCAGCACCAGCCTCGATGTTGACAACACCCACTACGGTATCCTCCTGGTTGTTGAGGGCACTGGTCAGTACCAGTACTCCACTCAGTTCGGTATCGCTGGCCCTGCCGGTGGCTCTGGCTCTGACGCCTCCTCCACCGTGGTCGTCACCGACGACATCACCACCACCTACTGCCCCGAGACGGCGAGCGAGTCCGCAACCTTGAAGCCTGTCACCACTCCCTCATCCACCGTCGTCATCAGCGACGACATCACCACCACCTACTGCCCCGAGGAGGCGAGCTCCGCCTCCGCGCAGGCTAGCAGCACCCCGGCCACCGTCTCTGCTGCCTCTTCCTCTACCGTCTGGGCCACCTTGGAGTCGACCACCACCTACTGCCCCGAGGAGGCTAGCTCGTCCGCCTCCGTGAAGCCTGTCAGCACCCCGGTTACCACCCCGGCCACCGTCTCTGCTGCTCCCTCCTCGTCCTCCACCAAGGTCATCACCGACAGCATCACCACCACCTACTGCCCCGAGGAGGCGAGCTCCGCCTCTCTGTCGGCCACCGGTGGCCGCGTTTCCCCCGTCTCTACCCCGGTCCGCCCCACCACCTTGGCCAGCTCTGCCTCCAGCAGCGGTGCTCCCTCCGGCACTGCTTCTGCCACTCCTTCCAGCTCCCCCGTCTTCAACGGTGCTGGTCGCAGCGCCATCTCCCTGGGCGCCATCGCTGCCGGTGTCTTTGCCGTTCTGGCCCTCTAAACGGACCATTGATGAGCAAGGGGAGGTCGGGCCATGGGCTCAGTCTCTTTTTCAACTTACCTTCTATGAACCTCCGATCTGGTTGTTGACCAAGTAATGTACGAGGAATTTGATCTTATCGATACTTGATATGGAATATCCTTTATCTTTCTCATCTTGAGCTGGACTTGCGTGCGTTCGGATATGTCATGTTTTCTTTCTGTGTATGTTCAAGGGATTTCAAGTCAACCATGTATATTTTAGATACCATTCCTTAACGCTTGACTTCCTGAGATTGTAGAGTGCTGGCTTTCGGGTAGACTGGTCCGTGTACATTCCTACCGTCAACAACCATTCTCAGACACGAACCCTTGCAACCCCCGCATATCAACCCACCGTATGTAGCACTGCAGCAATCCAGTCCGAAATACAATACCTTGACTTCACTAGAACCCTACTCTTAATATCTATCCACAAGATGTTACCTGGTACTTTAGTGTTTATCGACGTAGGCTTCTTTACTCTCACCTCTTCCGGTCTACTTGTACACAGGGCACTCTCTATCCTGGTTACCTAGATACTATCGACGCTTATCATCCTATGCATTTGATGGCAACACCACTACCATCCCTACTCTAACCTCAAGATCTATCCTCTCCTATATAATCTACTGCACCTTACCCTATCTGAGCTTGAATAGTTAGTACACGGGGATGTAGTGTTTGTCTAATGACTCAATTCCGGTGATTACTCTATTATCAATCTGAATACAGCTCCATTCTTGACCATTGCTAAATTTGCAGGACGAAACCGGGACCGTTAATATTGCAATGTTATAAATACATCTATCGTGATTAATCAAAAGGCCTAAATCAAGTCAAGCCTTTTTAAATTTATCCAGAATCACAAAAAGCACAAAAAGTACAAAAAGTACAAAAGCATAACCTTCAACGTAGACCTTCCAAGTCCTATATAATCAAGACCAACATACCCAACCTATCCACCTTCAGTATTTAGCACTTTACTTTACTTTTACTCCTTCATCAATTTATCAATCCCAGTACTCCCAACACTGGACACCAACCAACCCACATGATTGGCGCATACCGCGCACGTGACCCGTTACCGATAAGGATTTCCCCAAAACTTTACCTTCTTCAACTTTCAACTTCAACTGCAAACTCCCCGTGCTGCTGGCAGTACTCCACCCCTCAAACCACCCAAAATGGCGCAAGGAGCTCTCAAAAAGAGCAAAAAGACCACGGCCACAGCCCAGCGGTACGTTCCTCCCTCCCTCACCTCGAACTGAACTAAACGTGAGCAGAGAATCCAGAAGCAATGCTCGCACAAGGCCCGGTCCGCGACAAATCGCGCCTAAGAAGGCGGCGTTGGTACGACAGGCCAAGTTGAATAAGGTGCGTTAGCAGAAGGGCTTTGCAGGATGTTAACAGCTAACGGGTATAGAAACTTACGTCGGGATTGGTTTTGAAGACGGAGCGCAGTTTGGCGCAGAAGGCGGGTCATTTGGAGATATTGGCTGGTGGGAAGAAGGATAAGGGGAAGGGTGGGAAGAAATAATCGGGTGAATAGAGGAATCTTCAGAGGATTTTTAGTTGGTTTATTTTCGGTCCTATGTCGCTTTATGCGATATGAACTCATGAATTCGATACCCTGGTCTAGATCCATTGGTTTTCTACTAGAATTGGAAGGGTATGTAAGGAAGGCCATGTACAAAACCGCCTTGTAGGCGGTAATCGTCAATCATAAACAGGTAACTATAGTATAAGTCGTGATCGTTCAGAACAAAATGAGAAACATATAGGGAAAATAAGGGTATCAATAGTTCCAACTCCAGTCCCGTCCCTGGGTCCATGCCATATAAGTGTTGCTCCTACATCTTCGAGATCCGTCCGGGCACACCGGCTTCCTCGATTAGGTCGCGGCCGCGGGCCATCCAGGCCTGGAAGCCCGCGTCTGATGAGTCGGTGGGGAAATCATCCCAAATCGGGTTCTCCGAGTCCGGGTAGGACGACCAGGTGCCCTTGGGGACATCGCTGGTCGACCAGGATGGCAGCTTGGCCAAGACGCAGGTGTAGTAGACGTATAGGATGCGGCAAAGCAGCTCGACCCGATCGACGTAGTGCTGCTGAGATGGGTCAGGGTTGTGTCCGCCATCGCCGAGCATCTTCCACCATGAGACGCGCCACCGTAGAGAGAGCAGGATGTGGCCCAGTTCGTTGAGGAAGCGGATGTGCGTCTCGTGGGAGATCTGCTTCCACTTGATGTTGTAGAAGTCGCGCTCCAGTTTGCGAAAGCCTTCAACCTCCATCATGCGGCAGACGATGCGCGAGAGCTGGGCTGCGAGCAGGATGTCACGTCGGTCCTCGGGGTCGTTGATGTCCATGGGACGCTCTTGGCCGTTGGAGTCCAGTGGGACGATGGTGTATTTTGCGCGACTGGGCATGTTGTTCCACTGTGATAAGAGGGACTACAGGGGAGATTAGATCGTTATACAAGACTTGAGTGGGTAGGCGAAACTCACATATGCTTGCTTCATCGGATCGCAGTCCTTGACGCATGTCAACCAGTTCTTCGACTTGTCCTTGGATTCGACAATGCGGCGGTCAATGAACTCGAGGAAGGTGGACTTGGAATTGCCGTTACATTCGCTCAGATTCTTGAGGAACTTATATGTCTCGCCAAGGTCAAGCACATATAGAGAACCCCAGGCCTGGCTGGCGCGGATGTTGAACCGGCCTTGGCGCTCGGAGAGGAACGACAATAGTTGGTTGAGGTCGAATTCGGACGGGATTGCCATCCGGACTCTGCCACTGCCGTCAAGTTTCGGGTGGTTTACAGCTCGTTGAGAGATGTAGTTGCACGTGCCGAATTCGACAATACTAGAGAAACAAGCCCGAGCACACGGTTGCTCGTGTAGAGTAGGACGGCAAGCATCGCATGGTGCGCTTCCGTCGCATTTGCGCTTGTTGAGCCGGCATTGGACACAAGTATCCTTGTTCTTTCGGCGCATGCCGGCATTGGCTCTACCAACCAGGCTGAGCGGACCCTTGCGACGAGCACCACGTGGGGGTGAGACGAAGTCTGCAGAGGCGATCGAACCGCCCTGACCATCTTCCTGGACAATCTGTAAGGGCATGGGTTGACCCTGGTCCACAGAGCCTTGAGCACTCCGGTTCTTGCGCTTCCGCACCATAGCCACAGTCTGCATGCCAAGAGGCGTGGGACGGCCCGAATTGCGCTGGCCAGCAGAAGAAGAAGCTCTTGATTGAGGCGGCATCGTGCTAATTAGAGACTCTGACGGGGTCTCGCTGGCCATGAATGCGGTGGTCTTAAGGCCGGGCGTCCCCGAGGGAGAGCCACCGTCTGGCGAAGAGATTTTCCAACGAGGATCATCATCCAGCTGGCGCTCCGCAAAGCTCGGTACCTCTTCGCTAGTGGCAGAGTACGAGCACTCATAGATTCCAGGCAAGTCGCCCGAGACAGACGAGCTTTCGGATTTGAAATGGAACCCATCGGGTCCGTTCTGACCATTCTTCTGAGTGACCGGAGCTGCGATTGCAGATACGGACGGCATCTGGGAGACAGGCATCTGCGATTCCAGGTCGTTGAGCCACCGGGACTCAAGTGGCGGGCCCGGAGGTCGGAATTCGCGCATGGAGGGGTCCTTTGCGTCATCTTGCGAGTGCATGGCCATCGGAACAGATCCATGCCCCGGCATATTCTCCATAGGGAGACCGCCTGGAATTCCGTGCCACTGGTCCATCATCGGAAACGACGGCGGCACCTGTTGGAACATAATGGCCTCTGCCGGAGCGTCCGAGTATCCCTGGCCCTGGGGCATTTCTCCCATGTCCTCCACGATGACAGCCCCAGTCGAGTTGTCCGGTGCTTTACCGTAAGGGTAGAGCATCGGCGCCTCCAGAGACATATCGGCTACGACCGAGTTGTACAGTGGGAAGTGCGGCCAGGTTTCGTCGCCACGGAAGTTGTCGTCGGCGGAGGATGGCAGCGTACGAGGGCTAAGGGTACCGCTGCCTGTACCCTCGATACCACCATCGGCGTAGTTGAAATTCTCCGAGGTCACATCGCGTTTCCTACAAAAGCTGAATGTCAGCGGCCTTGGAGTTGAGACCGGGCCGGATGACGCGCACCTGTTCAGCCGATCACTAGAGGGATCCAGCAATGAGCCCGTTAGAGGGTCATGGAAAGCGCCCAGGTCGGCGACATCGGCACATTGACTCGATTCCTGGCTGGTGTCCCACTCGGGCGATTGATCGTATCCAATGTGTTCCCACGACGCGACGGAGAAAGCACCGTCCGTTTGCCAATTATCTAGTATTTTGGGGTCGATACCCGCAGCTGCTCCCGCGCTTCCACAGTCCATACAGGGTATGCAGGAATGAAAGTTGGCGACAGAGTCGACCAGGCCGAGCAAAGATCCCAAAAAGACGAAGCTTTTTGCGACTTTGCGTGAATCTTCGATGAAGGTCGCAAGATACGACCGTAAGAGGTTCCGAGATCGAGGGTGTGAGAGATGTAGATGGATGAAGGTCGAGGGAAGAAGATGACTGTGATGGGATTCCCCACCACCAAAGTTTTGCGGCCTGCGATCGGGGATCCGCACAGACCGCCGTTGGCACTATCACTATCCAAGTATTGTCCTGCGAGGCGAGTGCTGCAGATTATAGAATAGACGGTTTTCATTGTGATTCTATTTTTACAGCTACTAGGTACTTATTAAGCTACAGAATTCAAAAAATCCAGAATGCCGTCCCCAATAAAATACGTAGGTATAGTGAGTAGGCACCGGACTAGAAACCACCGAGAGCACGTGGACTGATCTTACGCGAGCTGATCAGCTAATGGTTCCTGATAAAAATGGCCCGGACATAGTTAGCTTCCACGGTTCTCAAGAAGGGAAAAAGGTCCAGTCCAGAGTGTACCGTGTAGTCCGTAGTCCAGAGCACCGAGCACATTTCCATGTTCTTTTCTGCCTTACTGCCTTGCTGCCTTAGGCTTTCGCTGGTATATTACTCAGCAGCCGTGTTAAAAGTAACTTAAGTTAGTTACATGCATGTAACTACGGAGAAGTATAGAAAGTATAAGACTGGAGTCGACGGACTATAACAATAGCATTAGCCTCAGAAACACTCCGTATACATACACCTCGGTAGATAACAGAACCAATTAGACCATAGTATACAGTGCTTAACATACTTCCCCCTGCCCGTCCGATTCCAGTCACCCGACGGATCGGTTCACCGCAGACTCCATCCGGGGCTGCTCCCCGCAGCTTTCACAGACTTCACCGTGAGTTCCCCATTTGGCCTGCCGGTAATGCAAATGGCTCAATCCTGTAGCGCTTTCTATTACTCCATATAAGTTGGGGTTGGGCCCAGGGTCGTGGGCATTGCGATACTCAATCTTTTCCTCAACCTAGGTATATATCCAGACCAGAGTCCGATTTGTACTCCCCCGGATTAAAGGAAAAGAAAACATATCCCGAGGCCGCCCTTGGCGCAAATAATTGGCAATGCATATACTGGTAAGCGCATCGTCGAGTTACGCTATCTTTTCTTTTCTTTTCTTTTTTTTTTTCTGCGCTTTCCTTGACATATCCTGGTCTTGTCAAGGTAGTTCTGCAATGAACCAAGCTATCGCATTCCCTGTTCTAGCCCTGGATAGTCTTGAAATACCATTTGCTACATCATCTTGGAATAAATTTGCATCAAATCAACGGTTATTAACCAGCGCTCCCAATAGGTAGTCAACGACGATGGCCCGCCGAACAAGCGGCTCTCGCCCTACGTGCGACCACTCGTCGACGAACTCCGAGGCGCAGGCCACCTAGTCAGCGTCGCCATCCCAGCCGCCTCGCGCTCATGGATCGGTAAAGCACACCTGATCGAAGCCTCACTGACCGCGCACTTCGTGCACCCGGACTCCTTCCACGACGACGGCACCTGGGACGACAGCTACGAATCGAACACCGAGAACGAATGGGTGGTGATTGAAAATGGCACACCCGCTAGCTGCACCCAGCTAGGTCTTTACAACCTCTTCACGGATCGCCCACCAGTCGACCTGGTGATTTCCGGCCCCAATCACGGTCGTAATGCCTCGACGATCTATAACCTGTCCTCGGGTACTGTGGGCGGTGCCCTTGAGGCTGTGTTATGTGGCAAGCGCGGCATTGCTATCTCCTTCGGTAGCAAGGATCCGCAGCCGGCGGATATTATTGAAGCTGCGGCGCGTCTTGCTGTGCGGACTGTGGATCACTTGTGGCGTAATTGGGACGAGCGAGTTGAATTATACAATATCAATGTCCCCATGCGCATTGATGTCGAGACTCGACCTGTTCTATATACGCGCACTCTGCCTTATTACTGGTCTCGTGGCTGCTTGTATACCGAGGCTGGGACGGAGGCTAAGAGCAAGATGGTGAATGGGACCAGAACGAATGGCGTCAATGGTGTTTCGGAGGACCATTGCAATGGCACCCATGTTAACGGAGTCAATGGGGTTGACGGTCTGAATGGCCATGCCGAGCATGCGAAGCGCAAAGAGCGTCATTTCAAGTGGTCCGCTGATCTATCGGACATGAAGAAGAGGCTGCAGCAGAGCGAGGAGGGTACAGATGCGCATACAGTGTTGAGCGGGTCAACGAGGTAGGATGCTCTGCCATTGTTCCGATATACTTTGCTAACTTGAGCTAGTGTGACTGGGCTCCGAGCCAATTTCTGGCATGTACCGGGTCTGGAAGGACCATTGGACCTGAACCAATAAGACGGTCCTGGACATGACGTTTGACATGCATATAATGTTTCTCTTTTCTGTCATCTTGGATTCCCCAGGCGCTGGGCTTTTCGATCTTGCATTTAGGAGCATCCCCATCATTTGGTGGGTATAGAGGAGCGATGTCTAAGGCACTTTGTACATACTGCGGATTGCATACAAAACGGACATCATTACGATCTGACTATCGTTGGATAACCCGGTAGGGCGTAAAGTAACAAACGGCACATAAAAAGCTTGGAAAGGGGGTGTATCTCATGAACTCAAATCCGCTCTGGACTATCAGATCGCGCGAGCGGCTTCGCCGGCACCGCTTTCAACTGTAGTCGCCTGCTCGGCACGCATCTTGCCCTTGCCAACTCCTCCCTCGCCCACGCCCATGCGGCGGGCCACATAGCGCTGTGCGACGACTCCGGCCGCCAACGACAGCGTCTCCTCGATCCATTCTGCAACCCACTCGCGCGGGTCCACGCCGCCACTCTCGATGATCTCGGCGATAGCCTCGGGCACTACTGCGCGGGGCACCTGTGCCTCCTCGGACTCCGGGTTCTCGGCGGCCGGTGAAGATGCATTGAGCCACTCGATCCACTTTTGAGGAATTGCCTGCGAGATGGTGTGGAAGGCAATACCATGAATAGGATCATGGAGATACAGAGCGAATGTGATCTCCTCGTCTTGCTCCTCGGGATCAACTGCACCGGAAGGGATATCCTTCTCCCCCGATGCGCCGGCCTGGAACATATCCGCCGAGACAGGTTGGCTGATAGCCTGGATGGCAAGGAAGATGTCACTGCTGCGGACCGGGTTGGTCTCGCTCAGCACCTCCGTCGCCTGCTTCGCTGCTTCTTCGATTCCACCCTTCGCCGAGAAATACTCCGTCGCGTAGCTCTCGGCGCTGGCGCGGGCTAGCTTGGACCCCTCGACGGCTCCGCGCACCGCATTGATGGTCCGCGGTGTGCCTGGTGTCACTGTCCGCCACCAGGGCCCGTCACTCCAACCGGCGCTGGAAATGTAGCCGCCGACATCGAGGCTGCGCTTTGGGGCTGACTCCTGACCCCGCTGGATCACTAGGAGGTCTCCACCCTCGACTTGGGACATCACCCGCGAGAAAACGGCGTATACCAGCGGGTCAACACCGGGGTAACCTGAGAGGTCGTGGGTTACATGGATCTGGAGACGTTCGTGCGACGAGATCGGAGGGGCAAGGGTGTGGATGAGGTTGGTGAATGTCGGGATCGCCATGTTGCGAAGCTCGCCGCCTGCGCCAGGCTATGTTAGCAGGATAGTCCATATATATGATTCAGGGAGCAACATACCAAAGTCCTTGAGGGCCCCCACGTTGCCCTTCACCTGCTGGGCCCACCGTTGGGCTTCCTCGTTGTTCTGGATTTCCTTGACAGCAGCTTCAGCCTGTTTCATAGCTGCGTTGGCTGTCGCAAAGATTCCTCCCCACCATCCACCACCCTGGGACTCCTCTGGTGCTGTAGTCTTCAGCTCTGTCTTTGGCTGCTCCTGCTTATCGCCCGTGCGAGAGGTGCGACCTGTCTCCGCCGATTGACGAGCGGACGTCTTGTCATCATTTGGTCGATCGATAGTCGCACTGGGTCGAGGAGATCGCGTAGCGGGGCGAGCCGCCCTGTCAGAAGATAGACGCGGGGTACCAGGTCCACTGCTGGGTCGCTGTGTAGCTAAGTTGTCCAGTTCGGCGAGGATGTCTTCATGGCCAGCCTTTGCATTGTCGGGGGCGGCGGATTTGGGCTTTTCGCTGGGCTGGTTGACATCGAGATTGTCGAACTGAGCGAGCAGCTCATCGCTTGTAGGTTTGGTTGCCTTGGGTGGCATTATGTTGGCTTAAGGATCAACCGAGTTGTTCAGGAGAGGTGACGACACCGGCTCAGTTGTTTGGAGCTCTCAAAGCGGCTGCTGTGGAGATCTGCCAAGACCCCCGGAGTCTACATTCCCTACACTCTACTTTGACGCACTTGAAAGTGCATTTTGATAAACTTGAGAGCTATGTGAACATTATTGTGTTGCTTTTAAGTTGAATATGTCATGGATATTCCGGGCATATCAATGTTAGGTTGTGGCAGTAGTATACAATAAGCCTCCAACAAGCCTTATGGTGCGCAGGTGATCCTAACGTCTTCCACCTGGGTATGCAGAATGAAAGATATGGTACTTAGCAGCCATTCAACTCGTTCTATGAGACTATTAAATATGTAGCTACGGAGGTAGCTGGATAATAATATAACATGCATATCACAAGTGCCTATTGTTTATCCTCCCTATCTGTTTGAATAATTATATCTTGCAGTCACACAACCACTGTGTCGATCTTAGAAAGCAAACTGAGGGGTTCTTGGTAGATCATGATCACCGAGTCTTCATCCTGTCACAGAAAAACCCAAGACAAGCGGAACTCGTGTAGAAGATCCGACTCCCGCGACATCATTATCGGCCCTACGGACGACGCGGGGTTGGCGGTAAAAGAAAGTGGGATAAGTAGGCCCGTTCTCCCCTTTTGCAACAAAACAGAACTTAAACAAGCTCACAGGACAGTTGATCCGCATCATATCCCAGATATTCATTATTAGACAGGTAGGTGCCATTGGAACCGTCCATTGAGTCATTCCACGCTAATATTCGATCTCAGATCTACCCGAGTTCAAGTTCAACTATACATCGTCACCATGCGTCTTCCTTACGTGCCAGACCCTCCGCCTACAGCCACAGACAACGAAGCAAAGGTTTTAGCCAGTGTACAGGCTCGTCGAGCTCCAAACCCGCTCCTGCCACTTGATCTAGCACTCCTGCACTCTTTCCCCGTCGCCGAGGGATGGAACTCGTTTATTGGAGCTATCCGCACTCGCACAACCCTATCAACCGTGGTTCGAGAGCTTGTTATCTGTCGTGTTGCAGTGGTGAATGGCGCGTTGTTTGAGTGGGAGCAGCATGCGCCATTGCTCAAGGAAGGCGGGTTAAGCGAGGAAGCGCTGCACGTTGTTGGGGATGACAAGACAGGATCCTCCGATGAGCTAGCGGAAAAGGTCTTGACTCGAGATCAGAGGGCGGTGCTCAAGTATACGGATGCAATGACCAAGACTGTGATGGTTCCGGATGATGTCTTCCAAGAATTGAGGGGCTTTGTCAGTGACAAGGAGGTTGTCGAGATCACGGCCACCGTTGCCGCATACAATTGCGTGAGCAGGTTTCTGGTGGCGCTGGATGTTGGGGAAAAGAACCATTAATTATACTGGATCCTAGTGTGATGTTTCGTACATCTCAAGATCAACCTTGGAAAAATATCTATGACGTTGTTAATAAAAGAAGTACAACATGTGACTACCTTATCTTGCGCTGTCAAGTCTACAAGGATTCACCCAACGGGCAGAAACTAATTTTGATACGAGACCAATATCTACAGATTAGAGAGCTTGGAAGAAGTTCCTGAGTGGTATCATGGTGCATGTTGTAAATGATGAGAATCAACTCCGAGGCCCTTGTGTGATCAGTCAACCAACGGATGCTAGCAGATGATAGGACAAGAAATATGACAGCGATCAAAAAAAAAAAGTGAACTGGCGCGGCATCACCATTTATGCAGGTTATAGTTCCTGCCAGGTCAATACTTCATCGAGCGATCTTCAGAGCTCGCGAGAAGTCGGAAAATGTGAAGGAAATATGTGAGGTCTGTGCTTCGTTGAGACATGCGACTATCGGAACTAAGGGGCCAACAAAGGTGCTCGATAGGAAAACAATACAGACCTTCCCATTGATTCCTATACTCTACCTGATCTCTGTTTATTGTCAATAGAGAAAGGGAAGAGGTATTGTTCTTGTATTGAGGGAGATGTCGTGGCCCCAATGGTCCCCAGACAGACGTGAGGGATATCCTCTAGGGCGCAACCATAAATCTCTATACCCACCAATGTATTGTCCTGCTAATCAGGTATTGGAGAAAGGATAGTACTACGTGAAACCAAAGTCCTAGACATCAGGCAGCGAAGCCCATGATCAGCAGGTAGCCGTAAAAAGTCAGATTGTTCAGCATACAGCTCAAAAGGAGGAGAAGAAGATGTGTAGGGAGTACAATAGTGTAGGTATAACATTATAGCGACATCAGATAGGTATTCAATAACCGTTCAATAGCAATAGAGAAAGAATCATCTCTCCAACTTCCTACGTATCCGGGGCCAGCAAAAGTGGCTAAGTAGATGAATGCGATCTGATTGGTCGATAGAGCCTGAAAAATGGGGCAAGTTGTAATGGTCAAGTTCACTACAAACTAAACTACTCCCTCTCAATCTCTTTTCTGTCGCGCTCACCTTCTTCCCATCATCTTTATCTCTTTCTCCCCTGTTCTTTCTTCTTTTTACTTGCCAGATACTGTTTCTTCGGTTGTGGATTTATCCATCGCCCTGTTTCTTTTTTCATTCTCCCCTTTCCCGCTGCCCTGCTGTAAGATCCTTTTTTTTTTCTACATACTCCGGGTTCTCGACCACGCTGGAACTACCAAAACCCAGCATTGTCGGCTTCTAGCATATGTCCTTTGATTCTTCTGTTCTCATCCTGTGATTCTCTTTTATCTCTACACTGTTCGGAAGTTGTTGCCGCAGGACGCGGAGAAGCTTCGCCATCGGCCCCAGCCTTCCAATACACATCCCTGGCAGCCGCTCGCGACCTGGCGCTTCCAGTGTCCGTAATTGGCGCGATCGGGTCTCAACTTGAACTCGACCTCAAACTCGGTTATTACCTGAGTTCTCATTACATGGTATGTGCGCGATCTTGATTTTCCCTTTACTATCTTACTATCCCCCTACACTTCGGCTCGGATCCTGGTTCACACAATTTGCCGCGACCGTGTCTGCATCTCTGCTTCACCCCCAATCTGTGCCCTACATCATGTTCGAAGCACGTGTATTTCATGCATGAATGTGCCTTGTATCTTTCCGCTTCAGTCTATCCGCGTTTTTTATCCTCTCACTCTCACAATTACTCTCTTGAGTCTGGGGGTAATCTGTCTGCGCTGCAATTACTTCCTGGCGTCTTGGCACTGCAAGCGAACCACCCGAAACTAACTAACTATACAGTACCTCGCCTTACTTTCCATCTGACGCGTGTTTGTCTTTCTCTTTTTTCTTTTTTCTGCCAATTTTGTATTCTCTAAATATGGCCCCCATCCCACGGCCAGATTTAGATATGGACAACCCGTCCTCAGATGTGGGCGACAGTCAGGATTCGCCGCTGCGCCGACAGTTCTCCGAGCCTTTCCGCCCGCAATCAACTTCCACCCAAATTTCTCAATCGCCCGAACCATTCTCGCGCAAACTAAAATGCGACTGGTGTGGAAAGCTCCTCGAGCGTCCAAATGATGAGACCATCTCTGAACAAGATGTGCTTAATGCTCATGTTGCTGCAGAACATCCTGCGCACAATCCATACGGCTATGATGACCCCGAAGATGAGCACATGGAAATAGATGAAGACGAAGTCGATGAAGATGCCGAAGAAATTGAAGAAGGTGACGATGTTGACGTTGAAGATGCTGAAGAAGCCGAGGCCGAGGGCGAAGAACATGAACAGCTTGATATCAACGGAGAAGTGGTCGTGAATGGCATGACCCAGTCTGAAGGCTTGCACGGAGATGAAGAGGAGCCCGTGACTGCTGCTCCGTATGCCGACGGCGAGCACAGCGACGCGGAAAACGGAGCCGGCAAAATTTCTTTCATTCCTGTCAAGACCACCCAGGAACCTTCTAGCCAACGCGACCTTATTGAATGGCTCTCAAATCCGAGAACTGCCTATCCAGACGACTTCAAGCGGCGCGTGGCTGAATGGGAAACCCCCCAGATGAACGATCGTCTTTTTCAAATCTGGACGGTTAACGACATCCACACATTTTGTCCCACATACGAACAGGACATGGCCAAGGTTGACAGCACCTGGCAACATGTTTTTCAAGATGCAAAGCCGAAGAAGCGCGATGCGTCCGAGCCCCTGACCAGGCCTGACCCGTACAAGAAGGTCAAGACTGACAAGGGCCAATTCCTCGATCTCAATTCACTGGATGACTTGCTCAAAATGCTCCGCAAGCCCGAGACTCTTTCACCCGAAGAATTGTACGCCGTCACCGAGGCCGCGGGGTTTGCGATGAAAGTTTGGCAAGATGAATATCTCGCACTCGACAAACTCTATCTCTCGGCACATCGCCATCACCGCAGCGCACTTGCACCAGATGCAAAGCGAGACTTCATGATGGGCAACAAGAAAAAGACGAGTCATCCCCTTGCTCGAGTACCAGAGGATCATCGCCACTTCGAGGACAGGAAAGAGGCCATGTTGTATGGCTATAAGCACGTTTTCCATAACCAAAACACCAGCGTCGCTGTCAATTGGATCCCGCAGGATCCCTTCAGCCAGGGTGGTTTTGTTCCGACTCCTGCTCAGGCTAGAAAGATGGCCACCAAGGTGGCACCCGGTGACCGCAACCCCGACGGCTGGGCTCCTGTCATTCGGGATGGGACCGAGTTTGTCCCCAAGCTGTATGAGACTCGAAAGGAACCTCTGGTGCCCAAGTACACTCGCAAGCGGAAAGCTGTGGAAGTTGATACCTCGAAGACGGACACCGAGACCCCGAAAGACTCTGCAGATGAGACCGAAGAGGAAGAAACCCATCCCGCGAAGCGACGCACCCGAGGCCGTGGTGGTCGACGTGCTACTTTCGAGGCATACCAGCCAGCTGAAGCCCCTGTCAGCACTCCCCGCGGCCGTGGACGAGGCCGTGGTCGAGGCCGTGGCCGAGGCGTTGGCCGAGGCGTTGGCCGACCCCCGTCGGGTCGGGTTTCCTTGGATTCTAACCAGGCTACTACCTACACTCCTACTTCCGGCCGGGGCCGAGGCCGACGTGGTGCAAGCAGTGTGGTGGCCACCACGCCGCACGTTTCCCGCTCGACAGAGGAAACTGCATCATTACCTACAGACTCTCCAGCACCCGAACCAACTTCTTCCACCAAGGGCACACCTTCCCTGAAGAAGGATGCAACACAAGAAGAAATTGAAGAAGCCCGCCGTTTGAAGATCATGAATTCGAAGAACCCCAAGCGAACAAAGGCCATGCTTGACCACTGGGAGCGTTTCAACCGTGAAGGACGCATTCGCAACCCCAAGCGATCCAAGGCACAGATTGAACAGGATCGCGTGCATGACGATGTTCAAAAGACCAAGGAAAACTCCCGGCCCCCTGGACGCCGCCGTCGATCTCCTTCCCTTGCTCCTATCCCCACCGGAAATCTTGCGCCAAAGGCGCCCAACACCATGCCCCGCATGGCCGCACAGCCCCCACACATGGGCCCTGGTCCTACTCTGCCGTCAATTGGGATGCCTCATTACGCACCTAATCCTTTCACCGCACCTCATCCCCCTCCCCCTCCCCCTCCCCCTCATGCTCAGCTTGGCCAGCCTATGCCAGCTCAATATGCGCCATTCCCATATGTACCCTATAACCTGAATCTGCCACCAGGCCCGCCTCCCGATCACCATCACCACCGATGAAATTGATCGCCACCGTCAATGCGTCTGTTAACTACGGCGACTGTATTCTACTTCTGAATCTGTACAATATCATTACCCGCAGCAGCCTATAGATGCCCTTTTGGCTTGTTGGTTGGGCTGCAATATGCAAGCGATTTTCGCAACGAAGCTTTTTCGCTATCTATTTAAGCTGTCTACTTTCTACCTTCTTGTAGATCTACTTGGAGCAAAGTATACTGGGTATTGTAAAGTATTTTACTAGCATCTCCTAGAAAAGACGAAAGGACTTCAGCAAGAGAGAGATACTGTCCGAGCAAAATTTTCCTGTGAAAGAGCGACTGTGATTGCCTACATTCACCAAGCGTTGAATTACCAGAGATGTCAATCGGAACGCCCATTGACAATGAAGGTCCGCCCGGGTTTGCTACACTTACTCTCAGCTTGAATAGGCACATTTATTCATCGTGTCGGATTTGGATACCGCACAAATGTAGCAACGTTCATTGTATCAAATCTTTCCTGAACTCAATTATTTCTAGAATATGGCATTTGGAAAGTCGCTTTGCTTGATTCACCCAATCATCGCAACGAGAATTGACTGGGCTAGGGATAGAAACCTCTAGTTCTAGTGCAAGGGTAGGACTCGAAGTAAAAAATGCATTTAATTCCATATCAGTTCGACAGGTTAAGAAAACGTCCGCGATGCTTAGGTGGGTAGTAAACTGTGTTGATAGACTAGTCTAGACTCTGGAGCGGCATAAGGCCACCACGTGAATTTATAGCATCACGTGCGTCCCGGCCCTTGACCGCCCCGTCTTTCGAGGTAACCGTCTTGAATCTGCGTCACTTCGTCACATCCTCACTTCGTTACTTCAATTCCTCTTCACTGCGCCTCTGCACCCGCCATTTTTTCAGTCATTTGAGTAACTCTTTTGCTGAGCCGTCGTTCGCTCTGTATACATAGTCGCAATGGGCAAGAAGAGACGTGGTCCGTCCCTGGAGGAGCTCTTGGCCCGTCCATGGTGCTACTACTGTGAGCGCGATTTCGACGACCTGAAAATTCTCACCTTGCATCAAAAAGCGAAGCATTTCAAATGCGACAAGTGTTATCGCAGACTGAATACCGCAGGAGGTAAGTGCTCCCCACGAATGCTCGCGACAATTGTCCCTAGGGAAAGCAGCACCTAACTGATTGCGCGCTGTAGGATTGTCCGTACACATGAGTCAAGTCCACAAGGAACAGCTCACGGAGATTGAAAATGCTTTGCCCAACCGAGCAGGTCTTGATGTCGAAATCTTCGGCATGGAGGGTATTCCCGAGGATGTGCTGCAAGCCCATCAGCAGCGCGTCGCTGCGCAGTACCATCAGGCCGAGACCGAGCGCCAAGCGGCAACTGGTAACCCGCCCGCGGGCAGTGGAATGGGTGGACAGCCAGCCAAAAGGCCGAAGCTGGAGGATGTGTCGGATTTAAAGAAGCGATTGGCGGAGCATCGGGCAAAGAAGGCGGAAGCAGCTGCTGGTGGCAGTAGCGGAGAAGCAACCCCCGTGAGCTCTGGCCCACCTGCACCGCCGTATGTGCCAAAGGCTGATGATGCATATGTAAGTTCCCAGCCTGTCTCAAACTTGGCGCAAGTTCGAGCTCTTAAAACTGACATGTCTTTGACTAGGGACAAGCCCCCGCTGTGTCTGCACCCGCCCCCGCTCAACAATATCCCTATCCCCAACCCTACGGAGGCGCTGCTGCCGCTCCGTACCAGCAGATCGCTAGTCCGGTTTACCAGACCTTCTCGCCCGCTAGCGGGCACCAGGTTCCTGGCGCTACGCCTTACCCTCCCGCCGGATACCCTCCTCAGATGCCGGCATACCCTTCCGCTCCCGGCTACGGAGCTCCTCCATTCCCTCAGCATCCTAGGTCCACTGAGTCCACCCCTCCTCCACGACCTGGTAGCCTCCCCCCATCTACTGGCCTTCCACAACGCCCAGCCTTCGGCGCACCTGCAGTCAATGCGCAGCAGATGCAGCAGATGCATATGGGCCACGTAGCCTCACCGGTACAGGCCCACGAAAACGAAAAGGCGAAACAAGCAACCGGACAAGTTTCCTCGTCCGTCAACGATCAAACTTCGGCCGCGGCGAAGGATACTGCAGAGAAACCGGCCAAGAAGGAGAAGTCTAAGGCTACGAGAATGATTTACCTACACGATACGATCAGCCCCGAGGAGAAGATGGCCCAGCTCCCGCGATACGCCGTCGAACGCCCACAATTCCCGAAGGAGACAGTGATCGACAACGGCCCGGACGCCGCGGCGGCGGGAAGGGTCCGCGATTCAGATACAGTGTTCGACCCGGCGCACTGAGAGAGATTAAAGCACAGCATCACATCGGTTCCTGCTTTCTCTCCGATGGCAAACTAGATTCTACGGGTGTCTACCAGTGACGGACAACAGACTCCAGCTAAGTTCGACACATATTCTGGCAACATATGAGCTTCTACCTAGCTGGCTGGCTTTGTACCTGCCCTGATTCCAATCAGTAGTTCCGGCGAAAGACAAGCTTGGCCCCCAATGATCCTGGAAAAAGAGTTGTTCGATGCACGACGAGCCTCGGTGAGTCTGGGTGACGTTTTTCTCCCTTTCACTAATCGGGATTCTTTGGTGGCACCGAAAGCATACCACCGTACGTGTCTCTCTCTCTTTCTGCCCTTGTTTGATTATCTCTTTTTTCGTTCCACGGCCTGGATGTGAGCCCATTTAATAGGGTCCTTTTGTCTAGGCTTGACGATACTATCTACCCAGATGTAAGTTTATCATTAGCGTTTCCGAGGTAGGGAAATCAATCATTTTCATTGTGTCGGATGTATAATCGTAACTCCTTCATTGCCGTTTAGGCTTGTGCTATACTCGCATTGGACCTTGTCATACCATATCGTACGATAAACCCCACCAGACTACAGATCACCAAGACCCCAGAACTCAATTCAATTGAGTACCATCGCTAGAAACACAGTAAACCAAGCACTTCATCCCAGCATAGCCTTAAGCCCGCTTCTCCCGAAACGCAAGCCCAAACACAATAACACCATAAGTAGCGAGAACCGAAAGTCCCAAAGGCACGGGCTTCCCACCAGTCTTGATGACGCGGGGAATCGAGCTTCCGCCCAGCACGGCCGATGCTAGGAGACCGAGCTCCTCGCCGAAAGTCTCGTTTGCACGCAGACGCGCAAAACTTAGCAGATATAGGGCTCCCACGGAAAGACCGGCGGCGATTGAGGGGATTGAGCCGGTGCGCGCGTATCCGATTGCTCCGCCGAGGGAGGTGAGGATGGAGAGGGCGAGGGCGGAGTTAGTGGGGAGGGGGTTTTGGTTGGACTGGGATATGGGTTTAGTTCTAGTTTTCGGGGTTGAGGGTTTATGGAGGGCACGTACCATTTTGCCGGTTTGTTGGTTTGTTTTGGGGGGATAGATAGACGGAGTGGAGTTATGACGGCGAAGCTGGGGAGCTGTTAGGGGGATTACTAAGGTGGATCGGGTCGGGGATTTGTTTAGTTTGTTCAAGTATGAGATAGTTTTTGACGGATTTTAGATGAGGCTTTGTTCTAAAAGTGGTGCCCTTGGTCAATATATGGTGCTAGGTTAATTCAATGGCAGGTCCCCTCTGGGGAGCTCTATTGAATGTTCTTGGCGTTGAGGTGTTGAAGCTTCTAGTTATGAACTGCAGTGGAGATTCCTGCGCCTTTTCCGACTGTCAATTGTATATGCTTGCTCATTGGTTGTTGGCTTCCACCGCTTGCGGGTAGTTCTGCCAACTTTTCATATAGCCACGCTCACCGCCTTCAGCCTTGATTTTTGATATTCACCGCCCGCGTCTGCTATACAAAAGAGGGATGGGCTACCAGATATGCCCTCATGAGCGAAGTGTGGATCGAATCCCTAATATCCACCATGTTCCATAGCTAAATAGTCCAATATTCTCGACCAAGCTATATCGTACTTCTAAGAAATAAGTGATGAAAGACTTGAGCATTCCGTGAGAGGCTCAGGTGTAGTGATAGGCTCAGAATCCGGCTCCTCGACCAGTTGCACGACTTCTTTCTCCACGACGATCCGATTATCGGAGGTGGCCTTCCAGAGCATCGGCCATATACTTTTGTAGACCATGGCGCTTGCAGGAGATAGTCCAGTCACACTCCGCATTTGCTCTTCGCAAAAGGGGGTCCCTTCACGGCTCAGTTGGAAACCATATTGGTATCCTTGGCGCTCGAGTCTCAATTTAAATTCCATACATTCTTGAAGTAGGTCTTTGAATTGCTGCATTCCTTTTTGAGGAGGCTTAGAAGTATAAGACGCCAAGAGTCCTTCTATGTAATCTGCGATCTGGTCATAAGTCTTGTCAAGTGCTTCCCTTGCAAGACATGCGACTGCAGTACTTGTGGAAGAACGCCAGTGTTGCCAAACGTGCGGTGGGACTAGTACTATGAGCAAAAATATTCATATTTGGGCGATATACCGGGGGGAATAATATGACTGACATGATCTTTGTATTTCCTCGTCAATACTGAGGAAGTCGGTTTCATACGACTTGTCTGGAAAGCCAACCATATAGCAACCAAATATTCCGTGATAAATGTGCTCGGATATGGCTGCCTGAATAGCTTGTATTGCTGGCCATGATTTGTTCCATGCCCCTTTGCCGCTGGTATTGCTTATAGGATACGATGCCCTTGACGCTTGGATGAAATGTAGCTTGACCCAGTCCTCAAATCTCTGGAAAAGCCTGTGCATCACTTCAACCGCTTCACCGTCGTCCATACATTCAGTCCACCTTTGAAGCTGGTTCAATTTGAGCATGACTTGAGATTGCTCTTTGACTGCAGTATCGGAAACTTTGCGCGCCTCTTCAACTCGTTCGTTCTGTCGCCGGATCTTCTCCTCTCCGATTAATTGATTCCTTCGCGCGATCTTTGCGTATTCTTGGGCGAGGTGCAATTCTTGTACCAGGATTTGATTCTCCCGTTGAAGATCTTCGAGTTCTGCAATCAGGTGCAACCGTTCTTCGGCATATTAGTTACTAACCTTAGTAGAAGCTCAAAGTTAGCATCGTTGGAACTACCTACCGTTTGATGCACGCTCATTCGAGGTCTGCGCTGCTGTTTCAGGCATATTGTGGTTGAAGCGCCCAAGACGCACGGTATTTGAAGTAACACTATTCTGGCCGTCAAATACCCCAAGCACAAATATGGAGAGATTCGACGAGAGGAATCAAGTGTCGCAAAATTGTCCGAGCGATAGTTTCTTTAGTCAAAATGTAGCAAGAGGCATCGTTATCACGAGACCTCAACTAAGACCTTTTTGGTTTCGGAGAAGACATCTATTACGCGGTATGAGATGGACAGGAGGCAAATATGTTATGACTGAGCTCATTTTTGCGTTGCCATTTTCCATACTCTTTTTCTTCAAGGTTTCTTCATCTCGCAAAAGCTCAGTTTACTCAGGCACTCAGGGCTATCATGGAGTCTCAACCGCCTCCATACACGAAAACGGAGTCCGAACGAATGCCGACGATCGTGGTCGGCATAGACTTCGGAACGACATTCAGTGGGTATGACAATAATTATCAGCGGTCTTGTTGCGTACTTAGAGAAGGCTAACGATGATAGTGTTGCTTGGGCACTCGAGAACCGTCTCGATGATGTGGAAGTTATCCAGACATGGCCTGGCGGCGGGAACAGTAAACAACCCTGTACAGACTCAGGGGGAATGGCCCAAGCAGCTGACAACAACAAGGCACATCGCAGAAGGTTCCCACTGTGTTCAACTATTGCAAGGGAGGGATTAAATGGGGCTATCAAGCTGTTGACGACTCGACATCGATCAAGGGGGTCAAGCTCCTACTCGACGAAAAACAAAAGTACCACTACGGCCCCTCCATAGAGGCCAAGTGCCTTCTTAAATCTATGAAGAAGTCAGCGATTAGTGCGACCGGCGACTACGTGGGAACGTTGGTCGCTCACGCGAAAAATGTCCTAAAGCGCCGATTCGGGAGTGCGCTGCAAACAATGGACCTTCAATTCATCATGACAGTACCAGCCGTATGGTCAGACAAGGCAAAAGATGCCACGATGCAGGCGGCATGCAAGGCAGGCATTTCTATTAACGACTTGTTTTTGGTTTCAGAGCCCGAGGCCGCGGCGTTATATGCAATTCGAACTATCCAGCCAAACACGATAGCTGTACGCTTTTATCCAAGTTCATCTTGACAGAGTTCTGATTCTTGGTTCTTGTAATCTAGGAGGGCGACTGCATTATTGTTTGTGACGCTGGAGGAGGAACTGTGGTATGCTCTGAGATTCTCCTTCCCTTAAAGCAAAGCTGATGAGGGATAAATCACCTCTAGGACCTTATCACGTACCGCATCAATCAAACAGAGCCATTGAGGCTGGGCGAAGTAACTGAGGGAAGCGGTATTGTTGAAAGGCTTTCCTGGATCTTTTCTTGCAATGACTGATGTTTCTAGGGGAGGTTTGCGGCTCTGTGATTCTGGATCAGCGGTTTGAGGAATTTCTGGCCAGTAGGATAGGGGAGTCGTACAAGAAACTGCCCCGCGCAGCTAGAATGAGTACACTGAAGCATTGGCAGGATTATATCAAACCTCACTATCAAGGACCTCCGGGGCCTGAAGATTTTGCAGACATGGGCTATTGCATTCCTATTCCTGGAATTGCAGATAAGCCGAAAATCAATCTGGTGGGTGGGTTCCTCCACATGGACAGGTAGGTTAAAAGTGATATATTGAAGACACGCTTCTGATGAGGACAACAGTAATGATGTGGAGGCAATTTTCAACCCCGTTCTGCAACAAATCCAGGATCTGGTCACAGATCAGAAACTCAAGGCAAAGATAGCTGGCCAAATAACCAAGGTGATTAGCTTTTTGGAATACCTCGATTTTTGCTCACAACGACTAGGCGATTGTCCTTGTCGGAGGTTTGGGTGCATCCGAGTATCTCTGCAGGCGACTGCAGAAGGCGTATTCGGGTGTCCAAGTAATGCAGCCGCAGAACGCGTAAGTGCATAATGATAAACTTCGAATAAGAAGAAATGCTGACAATCGCAGCTGGTCCGCCGTAGCACGGTATGGCGTCCTTCTTGACAAGTCTTAAATTTGGTGGCTAAGAATGGCAGGGGAGCCGTCTACCGGGGCCTGGAGGGCAATCAGGTGGACAACAGAAAAGCGAGATGCCACTATGGTGTAGAATGTCGCGCAACATACGACCCGAAGATTCACAGAAAGCAGAAGCGAGTGTGGTGTGAACTGGAAGAGATCTGGAAAGTCGAAGGCCACATGAATTGGCATATTACTAAAGTTTGCCCCCATGACCAAGAAAACTCGAAGAAGAAAAGATGACATCTGACATTGTGACACAGGGAGATTCAATTGCAGAAGATGAGCCGATAAAACTCGATTTCTACCGCGTTGCGCGCAATCCAAGCGAATTCAAATACACCAACAAGTTGCAATTTTGCCTAGCAGATAAGGCGCCAAGCCGACGGGATAACAGTAAGACTTGTACGACTGCCAGAATACCTTATTATAAAACTGATAACGGTCTACTAGCTGTGTCCCAATTGTGCGAGCTTGAGACCGATCTAAGTAAAATACCGAAAGAACTATTCGAGAGACGTTGGACTTCGAAGGGTGAACAGTATTATAAAATCATTTATCAACTGGTTTTGACCCCTACCTCAGCCTCCTTGCTCTTTGATTTGGAGTTCAACGGAATATCTTACGGAACCGTGAGATCACGATATTAGACATTGCTGTGACCCATGCATATTCTACCATATATTGCTTGCAATCTGTCCAAGGCCTGGGATGGACAACATGACAGGATTTGAAAGGGATATTGAATTGCTATCTTAGCAAACTTAGCTGAAATCGAATGGTGATCTTGCTATCAATGGCCGAATCCTTGTAAGACATTCATAGCCATACCCTTAGAATATGGATTGAAACAATGTTGACAAAATTAAGCAAAGTCATTGAAAGAGTCATCTTCGACTATAATACTATCTTCTCAAGTTTGACTCCTTTCACGACGGCCAGTGGCACCACAAATGGACTATCCATCCACACCTGACTTCCGGTAAATGCATTCGATGTAATGGTAATCGGCAACTACGGTGCACTTGGACAACTTCATGGGTCGAGCTGTCAACCCCGCCTTAATATTCAGCGCATATCAAAATCATAATCATACCTCATTTACTACCCAAAATTCTCTTTTCATATGCTATTTTAGTGTCCCTGCACCGGGACTACGTATGCGATTTTAAACGGCGATCACCTGGGCACTCAGCACAATCCAGGTTACCTACCAAGCCAGTCTCCATAGGCATCGCATATCCGGGCAGTTACTTTGCCATTGTGCTTGTGCCGGTGGAGGTATCCACAGCCCCGTATCCGGCGGACTGGGAGCCCTCCGGATCCTCCTCTTCTCCCTCGAGAGATTTCCCGCGATGAGGTCCCTCCTGTTCCACGATCCAGTAAGCGGGAATGACAGCGAAGCAACCCAACGTCCCAAGAAGCCACCATGGTACAAGTACAAAGCCCTTTTTGACACCCCACGAAAAGGAAGCCCCAACCAACGCTGGTCCTGCAGCACGCCCTAGAGCACTTACGCTCGTTCCGACACCGTTCAAAGTGCCCAGAACGGTCATGCTCGCGGCAGAGTTTGTGAGAAGAATCGTGCAGCATGGTATGCCAAAGACTGTTGCGCCAAGCTTTGCGAGCATAATCAGCAGCACGGCAGGAAGTCGCAGTGATCCTGGCACAAGCGCAGTGAAGGGAGTAAGGAAGAAAATAACAGGCATGGCAATAGCGGCACCTTTGAAGCAGTTCAGTACCCCGTAGCGCTTTGCTATTGGTGGAAAGCACAGGAATTGAATCATCATGCCTGCGATTCCAATCACTGTGTAGTAAAGGCCGATAGTTTGCGCATCTGATTGCGCATTAGTCTGGAAATTGATAACCGGATAAGCAGAGAACTCACCAATTCCAAACCCGCTGGCAAATTTGAATGGTAGCTGCACGTCTGGGTTATCGTGGAACTCCTGCACCGGATAATGCAAAAAGACGGGAAACACTGAATCAAAAGCCATACCCAGGCCGGACATCAGAGTGTAAGCTAGAAGCACAAGGTTGGATTGGGGAGTGAGGACCTGGGACCAACGAGGCCGCTTAGCAGGCTTTGATTTCTTGTTATTGCCAGGAAGCAAAACTGTCCGCTCCTCATCCGAGTCTTTCGGCCCGGCCTGGCGCTTCCGCGAAACGCATGAGCCAGTAAGTGCTTGTCCAAGCGCAAGACCGGGATCATAGCAATCCCTTTTAGTCTCCAATGTCTCCTGTAGAAACAGGAAGCCCGTGGTAATCCCGACAATAAAGAAGACGGCAGACACCAAGTTCGGCAAGGCAAAAGGAAAGCGTTTCAGAAAGACCGAGTCTCCGAAAAGCGCAGGATGCTTCTCAGCCGGTCGTGCCAGAGCTCCTCCAAATGCCGGACCGAAAATACTCCCAAGAGTCCAGACCATAGGCATGATACTAAACGCGAGAGGCTGCAGTTCTCGTTCAGGGACGATTTCTGCGACCATTGTGCGAATGATGCCGACATTGCCGTTCATGAGACCGATCATGGCTCGGGATGCAAGTACCATACCCAGTGTCTGCGACATGCCTAGCATGATCGACAGCAACATGGTACATGTCAGGCCCGAGATGATGATTGGCTTCCGGCCTACAACATCGGAGAAGGAGCCCCAGGGCACGGCCATGATAGCTTGACTGACGGATGCGACCGCGGAGGCGATGCCGGCCCATTTGGCGACTTCGGATTGGGGCACGCCCACATATTCAATTAGTTCCGGCTGTTGAGATCGTTAGTGCTTTCTCTCTTGGATATTCGAGCTGATGATGGGGTGAGGTCCGTGTGAAGACCGAAACCTCGGAGTTTAGTTTTTGGCGACCAACGTACAAGATACGGTAGAATAGAGGTGAAGACAACTGGTTACGGGAATAAGAATTCTTAGCTGATGCTTTCATTTCACACAAATATCAAGTCCCAACAGGGATGAGGCGGCAACCTACGGGGTTCTGCGAATCGACATATCGCTGCGTAATCAAGTTAGTATTCCCAGGGTTACATCGTGAAGTGAGAAGACGGACGTACACAATATTAAAAGCTGCCTAACGGGCAGCTTGGGCTCCTGCATCGTATCTCGAGAGGAAAGAAGAGAAAAAAGTGAAGTTGAAATGAATAAGCCGATGTTACGAAGACGGCTCCACTCTTATGGGTCCGAGCTGTTTAGTTGCAACTACGGAGTTCGCAGTCAGCCAAACTAGTAATGCCGTCTTTGCCGAACGCAGTTAGATGCGGTCAGATTATGTAAATCTATTCACATCATGTGCATTTTTTTACTTTCAATGTCCACTTATATGCAGGTATATTGGTCCCGATCTACTGCAGAAGCTTCGTGGCTGCATCAATACGCTCCTGGATAATCTTGCTCCATTTCTAGGAGGAAAAGACGGTCAGCAAATGCAAACACGAACATGGATTTAGTAACATATAACATACCTTGGCGTTCTCCACATCCTTAGCCTCAAGGCTCTCCACTAGTCCGGGGTAGGTTGCACCCGAGTAACCCGTCCAGATACCCGGCGCAAACACAACGTGCTTGAACCAGTCCCGACCATCCAATCCCGGCTCGTACAGGAATGCACGCTCGATACCCTTATACTTGTCGTTGGCAACTCGGATCTGGAAGAGGAGTCGGACCTTCTTCCACCAGTGATACCAAGGGACGTGCTCGCCCAGTTGCGCCTTCAGGCCTTCGGCGTATCTGTCGAACAAAATCGCGGCTGCGCCGAACTTGTCGATTGCTAGGTCCAGGCCGCTGAAGTCAAAGTGCGCCTCGGGAACGGTGTGCTTCGCTTGTGCCAGGTAATCTCCCAGGCCCCGAGCATAATCGGATGCACTGAAAGCGACCACGGGCGATTCAACAAGCTGCGCAGCTGCGAGAGCCCAGAGCTTGGTGCATGCAATGTGATAAGACCAGGTTGGATCGCCGTATTTCTCCATCCACGCGAAGCTGTCATAGTTGGAGTGGTAGTGGTAGACCGGGTCGTCCTTCCCGCGGCCAAATCCGAAGTCCAGACTCGCGATACCGGCAAAGTCCTGGAAGGCAGTGAAGTCACTGCCACTTCCCATAGTGGCAATGTTGCCGTTCCAAACATCTCGGACTGTCTGTCCGGGAATCGTCTGGTTGGGAGACTGCACCAAGCCAGTCACATCTTTAATGACCTTGTTGAGTAGAGGTGCAGCCCGAGGAGTGAATTCTGTACCGGCGGCAGCCACGTCAACATTCAAATAGGCGACATTGGCCCTGGAGAGCCATGGTAGATTCTCCTCAACCCACTCGGTGGAACCGAGAAGGCCGTACTCTTCGCCATCCCAGCTCGCAAAGACAATAGTACGCAGGGGCTTCCACCCAGCCTTCAAAGCTTCGCCAAAGCTGCGAATGACTTCGTTCAGCGCGGCAGATCCGCTGTTAGGGTCAACGGCACCGCCAGCAACCCAAGCGTCGCGGTGATTGCCCAGGATGATGACCTCGTCAGGGATATGTCCCTTAACGACGCCAATGACGTTCCACAGCGGGGTGGTGACATATTCCTGCTGGTTGTTCAAGTTGATGACCACATCTTCTGGTGAAGGTCCGATGTTGTACTCAACGCCCTTGTAGCCAAGGCGACCACCCTGCCAGTACTGGTTAAAGTCCGAGGCCTTGGGGCCGTGACCATTCAGAGCCTTGAGGAAAGGCAAAACCTCTCGGTAGGAGATGGGAAGAGAAGGAATGGAAGGAATTGACTTCGGATCTTGCCGCTCGCAGCCAGGTTTGGACGGGTATCCAGGCGTGGTGGGATCACCAGGAAGGAAGCCTAATTACAGGGTTAGTTTGAGCGGCGATATGGATTTGAAGGAAGTCATCGTACTCAAGAACTGCGTGCTACCCCGTTGGATGGCACTAGGGTTACGGGCCGGTCCATCAGGGTAGGCTTTGTAACCATTCTCTTCGATAATCTCATCATCCTCTTGAGGATCGCTGTAGATGAGGACGCCAACCATGCCAAGCTCCTGTGCACGCTTCACCTTCAAGCCGCGGAAAATTCGGCCATACTTGACGATAGCTATTTTACCCTCCAGACCCACACCGGCATTCACCAGGTCCTCGAAGTCCTTGTAGGTGCCAAAGTTGACGTACACGAATTGAGCGGTGACATTGCCAGTGGCCGAGTACCCGTGGAAAGCAGGGACTCGATCAGGCAAACCAGAAGTAGGATCCTCTTCCAATACTTCTTCCTCCAAGGTTGCCTCGAAGGTCACCTCGGTCTTATCGCCAGATTTCTTGAGAAGAGCAAGACGGTTCTCCAGAGGGTAATTGAGATAGATATCATAGGTAGCGATGGTGGTATCCTCAACTCCAAACTCCTTCCATTTCTCCATAGTCCATAGCGCCTGGCTTAGGTTCTTGCCAGCCAGGTGGGGTCCGGCGGTATAGTACTCGCTCCACTCGCGGGCCTTGGCGGCCGATGGGGTATTGAGGAGGACCTGCTGAAGCTGATCGTAGGGCAGACCATCGGCCTGGGGCCAGAAAGTATGAGGGAATGGCTGAGCCCATGGCAAATAGGACCAGATTGAACCGTGTTCCCGGGGTAGGATGGCAGATGGAATCAGGAAGAGGATGACGACAATTACAAGTAGGGTGCCGAGAATGTATGTACAAGCTCGACGGATGGCATGATGGGGGTACCGATGCCGCGGCGGAGCGACATGGACCTCCAACAGAGGTGTTGTCTCGGAGAATGGCATATTTTTCTCCCTCATTTTGCAGGGTGAGAGCGGGGATGAGAGGAGGAGATGAGAGCGAGCTGTTGTTTCTCCAATGTCTCCGCACCTCGCCTTATCGGATGACTAACCGATTAGCGGTTCCTAAGGTGTCACCTTCCTCTTCGAGTATGTATACATTCGGAATTGGTCCGCTCTATGACTGATAGGGCTAGCTGTATCATAAAACAAAGCTACATAGTCAAGTACCTTGCTACATTGGTAGGTACCGCGGTACTATCCCGGAAGAATGCCTAGAGATGCTCTAATTCCATCTGAAATCACTTTAATGCATGGTGGTGTCAACCAAGCGATACCTACCTGAGCATTATTGATCAAGCCATGGGGAAGGGCTCGTATTGAAAGAGCCTGCCAGTAAGGGGCGTTACCATTCGTCTTGAAACTACTTTAAAATAGTCAATCTGTAGGACGGCCTAGGACCATCGCGCTGGTCACGCAGTCCCTAACTACCCATCAGCGATTTCCAAAGAGTAAAATAACTCTTCATTCTCATAATTTTACCATAGATCAAGCCACAGCATAGTAGGTAAGCATAAAACAGAGAGGTATCATGATAAGATATACAAAGGCTAAGATAGATGGAAGCACACCCAAGATCAGCTCGGAACGAAAGAATACGTCTTTTCCTACAGCGTAGCATCTGGTAGCATGTCCACGGCGCCGATTCAAGGTAACCAAAGCCAACGCATCCCACGAAGGAGGACAATGATTTTCTCTCAGACGATGTGCATGCAGCTAACGTCATTATTCCACCTCTCGCCTCCATCCCATCGTCTACCCCGGCACTCGCAGGCATAGGTGCCATGCTCGCCCACGCCCTTGCACTCCTAGGAGGTTTCACGTCGGGTTCGTTGCTTTCCGACTATGCCAGCTACAGGCGTTGGTCAAGCATAGTCTCTTCGTCCTCGGAGTCGCCAACAAGAGGTACGGACGCCATAAGCGTTAGCTAATGAAAATCTAGCTTGACGCCGGACTATATAGCGAAATCGACGAAATATTATGTGACTCTAGCACTAGGCTTTGGTAAGATCAGTCGAAGCTATAATATTCTCCTACGTACACTGACGCCAAGAACAGCATAAGAAATCATACGCCAATGCCTTCCTGATAGTGGTATCAGAGAGTGATTCCGACAATGAGCCATTCCGTTTACAGTGATAGGGACAGATAGAGAATAGATGAATACAACAACACTCCTAAAAGTCTTCTTCACCTTCAGTAGGAACCGGAACAACATCATCCACTGCAGGATTAAGCTTTTGACCGAGCTGCATACTTTGCCGTAGGATCTGGCGCGCAGCATCATCACTAACGGACATATCTTCCTTGACCAGACGGACCGCGAGCTCAGGGACAAGAACAGACTGCGCGTAGCCTGCTACGCCCGCTGTTTTGACGATATGATCGGATGAGGCTAGTCGGCGAAGTCTCAAAGAGAAGCGATCAATAATAGCTTGTAATAATTTTCCGGCTCCTTTTGTCCCATAATACCCACAAGAAATCGTCTCGATTCCCTCGCCTGCAAGTGTAAGGCGGAAATTCTTCGCCTGGCCGGATTTTAAGGTCGTGTCCAAGATATTGCGGTAATACGAAGTGCAATCTGGGACCAAAAGCTTTTCCAGATTTGGGAAGTGCTTCTGTATGCGCTCATCAAATGTATCCCAGTTGATTTCCGGGTATCCTTGCGCCTGCCATTCTTTTTCAGCGGCGTTCTGCTTATGTGAGGCACAGAACTGTTGTTGTTCGCGGATACGCTGTTTTGGCTGAGCTTCGAATCGCATGAGCAGCTCCGGGTCGACTTCTTCCTTGCACATCGGACATAGAGACTTGCGAGGTTCTGGGGAGCTCGGAACGGAGCTGAGAGGGGAATCTGAATCGTCCAGGGACATGGACAGAGGATCATTCGAGAATAAAGTGCCCATTGAGGAGTTCGAATTAGAGGCCTGTGGGAATGTATATTCGTTTGATCCCTTGATGTCCCCGGTGCCAGGCTTGGGCGGACTGGAAATGTCGATTTGCATAGGAATTTTGAATGCTGGGAACGCCTCCTTTTCCGGCGTGTCCTCCTTTCCCTTTTTGGAGTTTGACTTGTACTGCCGAGAGCGTTTATCCGGTGTGGCAACAGCTGAGCGTGCGCTCGAACTTGGATACGTTGAACCCGACTTCGTTCTTGAATAGCCCTGACCCTTCTGTCGCTTCGCGCGGCGCGTGTGCGCCGCGAAAGCGTCGAAGTCCTTCTCTCCGGACTCGTCATCGCCATTGTATTTCCTTGTACTCCCCTTGGACCTCTCCTCAACTATCTTCTCCGCATCAATCTTCTCCTGCAATGTCTTCTGTGTCTTCTGTGTCTTCTCTCCCGCATCATCGTCCGATTCATCCTCACTAGAGCTCAGTGGTTCATCGTCGGTCCCGGGGTCATCCAGCTTGCTTTTCGAGCGAGACATGAAATCCTCATCATCAAAGTCGAAATCCTTCTCAATAGAAGGAAGCTCGACATCCGTCGCGTGCGCGCTACCCTCGCCTTTTGACCCACTTTCTGATTTCACCTCAAGTTCGTCAATCGCATCAGAGCTCAAAGTACTGAGAGTATCATCGGAATCGCTTTGGGGCTCGTCATCGATGGCAGGCTCCAGCTTGGGATTGGACTCGGTCGTGGGTAGAGCATCGCTTTCGTTGGGCGACTTGTTAAACGTAGACAGCAAATGTCCGCGCCCGTCAAGGCCGCGCCTTGTAAGACGGTTCGACGCATAGCTCGAATCAGGTTTTGTCCGGGCTCTCATTATAAGGTGTAGCTGTCGAGAGTAGCTCGAGGCTGGGGAAAGAAGATCCGTGGTTCACGCGATAAGCAAGTCGCATCCACGGTCACGAATTTAGACCCAGTGCAATAGAGCGTGACTAGGAATATAAATTTAATTGGGAGACTTGGACAAACCCGATTGCGATTGCCCCTTAGGGTTGCGAAATGGCCTCGGGAGTGGACAAATACAATACGTGAGGGTACCGTGAGGGGAAACGCGTGACGCGACGAAGAGCCCCACAATGAGACTCGGATTCGAGTTACGATACTTCACTACAAAACTGCAAAACTGTCATACTTCAATCTGTGTGTCTCTCTATATTCCACAGCTATAAGATATATTCACTTGATTCCGTGCGCCTGTGCAAAGCAATGCGCTCTGGCAACCTTTGGCTACCAGAGAAGAAAAAAATCACCGAAAATAGCAAAACCAGACATTATTCAAAAGTCATAGAAATTTCCCCATCGCCATGTCCATGATCATCATCGGCCCAGGCATTCGGTTCCAGGGCCATGGCCCCCACTGCAGTAGTGCCGATATTTGTAGGCATCGTAGCAGAAGACTGCAATTCCGGCCGGACGGGATGGTCGAATTGGGTTTCAGGAGGCTCGTAGGAGGTATCAAATGTCATTTCCACTCCGTCCTCTTTAAACAACGTGGAAGATTCCTTTGGGCTCTGAGGGGACGTACCGCCCGTGTTGAGCTTCGGCTCCGATGTAGTTCGATGCATAGAAGAGAGGTAGGGCTCGGCCTCGGGCTCGGAAGCCTTCGAATCCTTCTCGAATGGAGTCGCGGGTGTCGACTTTGCTGGAGGGTTCAGATTGAGCTTCATCGGAGGAAGAGTCGATTCGAGCTGCTTGACTTCAATCGCTTCCGACGCCAACTCGGCTCGAATGGCTTCAATATCAAACAATACAGAGCCTGGGGTACTCGTTGCTTCGCTCGAGTCACGCGCCCCCGAGTTTCGGTCGACGTCGTATGTCTCCCACGATTTCTTCTCAGTCATCCTACCGCGTTTGAAAAGACCGAACCGTTTCTTCTCGGGTTTCAACTCTGCTTCTCGGCGGGCTTCGTCGATTTCACGAATCAGCTCACGCTGGCGCTCGGCGTGGTTATCCGGGTCCGGGTCCTCGATCTCGGCGAATTCATCCTCTAGAACTTCCCAGCCGACTTCTTTCAGAATACGAGGCATAGCAGCACGATAGTCCATATGTCCGTTGACCAAGTTCGTCAGATCATAATTCTCCAGGCCCGGAATACCCTCAACCGGCGCCAGGCCAGACACTCGCATGATACCGCCACCCGTAGCACGGAAAAGGTATCCCAGGATCCAATCGTTCTTGGAGTATCCATTCACGAATCGTCCAGCCACCACACTGCGGATCTTAAGATAGTCCTCCTTGTTTGCAACGATAGGTGACCCAAACAGATACACATTCTGAACAATACCATGGGCTCCCTTTTCAGCCAACTCCTTCAAGGCAGAGAAGATGACTCGTGCCCCTAGGGAGAAACCAAGCAAGGTGATGGGGCGGCTCCCGAGGTTTCGATCTATTAAGGAATCGGCCAAAACTAGTCCTGCAGAATGGGCGCGGGCTAGCGAAACGTTCCAGGGGTTGTCGATCAGATAGGCGAGCTTAGTAAGGACCAGAGGTAACTGTAAGGACGCCATTAAAGCCATCAAGACAGTACTGCCCAACACTTGTTGTAAGCCCTGAGTCAATGCCTAAAGAACATTTAGTCTTGGAAGTATAAAAGCCCATGTCATGCACAAACACACCTCTGTTGCAAGAATGTTGATCGTGTCACCCATGCTGCGAAGCATCTCAGGCTCCCACAAAACAGAGTAGATATCGCCCATGATTGGATCCACGGTACTGTATGGAAGCCGAACATCATCAACCTTGCCAGTCATCCAGCCAGATACCGTAACGATCAGGTTGAGCTTCTTGTTATTATGTAAAGGACGGTACTCGAATGTTTGGACCGCTCCAGTTCGCCGCTGCGAGGCTCTCATGCCGATAACGCTACCGCTCAGTGAAGCGGTGGAAGCGATCATAGCTGTGCCACCAGCACCTCCCAAAAACGCACTGGTGCCGGAAATTCCCACGGTTGTTAAACCCGCAGCGAGACCAGCACCAATGACGGGGGCTAACAGACCGGCGGATAGACCGATAACGAGTCCACCACCGACCGTCGCCAGTCCCATTACCATATACCTACGCTTGAGAGCCATTTTTCGACGCTTCTCCATATGATCAGACTCATCCCAGGTTTCCTTTTCTGCCTGTTCTTGCATTTCGAGAGCATCTGTGACGCGCTTCTCAAACCGGGAGATTTGAAGCCAGGTTACATCCATGGCTGCTCCGACTCTTTCCAGGAGTGTCCTTGACCGAGCATCATATACCGAGTCTGCAATAAGCACAAGGAACAAATCACACAGAACAGTCCATCGAAGATCAATATCGATTCGACCAGACGTAGGCATTTGAGAAGGTGTCCGGACTTCGGGGAGCTCTTCACCTTCATGGACCTCATATGGCGGGGGAGATCCGACTTCAGATACCTCTGTCTCTGTAGAAAACCTCGACCGAGAGTCAGTCTGTGTTGTGGGGGATGCAACCGAGGATGTAGATGTCCTTTGGTCATCCTCCGCCATTGGGTTCTTGACACGAGCGTTCTGCATCAACGGCCGGATCAGATCCCCAGGCTGCACGCCGTGCTCAGAAAGCTGTTCGATCATTATTTGCTCGGCGGAGGTGATATCCATATGCATATATAAGCGGCCCATCATGGCCTGAGCCCATTTTCGCATGCCATCGACGGCTTTGTGGATTGTTCTCTTCGTGGACTTCGAGTTCGTTGTCGGAATCTTTGCCACCTCAACGTTCATCTCGTGGATCGCAAGTCGGACTACACCCACATAGGCGATCTTTTGTGTCTCGTTGAGCAGGTCCTTTGTGGCCTGGAGTTGGCTGACAGTATCACGAAGTTCCTCGCTTTCCAGGCCAGCCTGGTTACCGCCCGTCTCTTGGAATAGATAGCTTGTGTCTTCATCCAGACTGGTGGCAGACTGCGCATCTTCATCCAGCTGAAGTCGAGTGTAGCCCTTCCCCGCCCCGCCTAGTCCCTGGTAAACTGCCTCGTTGTCCTCCGCTTCAGCGCCACGGGCGATCAGGCGTCCATAATCGTCGTAATAGTCGAATTCCCCGAGGGCAGGCATTGCCTTCCAGTCTCCATCATCTTCATCCTCTTCGTCGCTCTTCTCGTGTGCGTCATGAGATTGGGCCAATCGCATGTGCGACCATTCCGAAATCTCGGCATTCCGTGATTTTGATGTCGAGGCTTGATAAGGAGGCGGAGGATCGGAGAGCTCAGAAGGCTTCTCGGCAGGCGCAGGTTCAGGTTGCTGAGGTTCCGAGTTCTTGACCGGCTGCGCTGCTTGTTGCCCAACTTTTTCTCCCTTTCCAGTGTCCGGCTTCTCCGACTTCTCCTGGGCTTCTTTCACCTCCCCCACATCCTTTTTGGGTTGCTGCTCAGCTTTGGGACCGGCAGCTACATCTTTAGCACCACGATGGGTATGTTTGTCAGGCGAACCACTGGAGGATCGTTCAGGTCTCGAGCGCGATCGAATAGGCAGGCCAAAATCATCGAGTTCCTGGGTTGTCTCCTTTGATTCCTGTGCACTTGTACGTTGTTGCGAGATCGCCCCCGTGCCCATCGGCTTTTTGGTCCCTTTTCCATTCTCAGTGCTTTCTTCGGGGGCGTTTGCAGTCGACGGCTGTGGCGTGTTCGATAGGGAGCTAGGAGTTTGGGAGCTAGGGGTTTGGTCGGTGGTGCCGTCGACGGTGGCACCTGCAGCGGGCATTATTGCACATGGACGAGAGGCCCTTGCGAGCTGCAGATTTCAATGGGGTTCGGAGAGTCTGCACGATTCCTGCTCGATAAACTCGAGCGCTCACCCATCCGGACCAGAATTCCCCGCAAAGGTTATCACGTTCTGCGCCTGTGTCCTGGTGCTGAAACCTGTGGTTGTCATCGGACTTGAGGGGTGAATCTCCGCAAATGACGATCGGAGGCCACAAAAAGGAGGTCGCGCGGGGCGGACAATGCGGCGAGGACTGCACCACAGCACAGCAGCAACCAGTCCCAGATGTATATTGGAAGGTCTTTGGGAAGGAAATCACAGTATTTTCAAAGATAATTGATACAAACTTGGAGCTTCCAAGCTCCCAAAAGATGGAAATCAAGAAACGCCTACTCCGTACTGATGGGCCGAAAGCGGAAGTGTGTCGGGGCCGAAAATGCGCGTTTCTACTAATCAACACCCAGCGCTGTCCACTCCGCATGAAAACAGCCAGACCTCACGTTGAATATGGAATCAAATGTCCGTAGTTCATAGGGTCGCTTTCTTTGTCCCATCCTTCGAACCAGACAAAGGCACATCCTCAGCCAGTGCAAGGCCGAGTCCTCCAAACCTTCAAGACCTCAAGTCTGATGAAGGATGCAAGTGTACACGAAGCCGCAGCCTCTTTCCAATCCCATCCAGGCTTCTCTCCCCGCTGGGTGAGGCAGTTCTGATAGAGGTGCAATACGAGGACGGGATGCCATGCAGATCATAGTTCCCTGCCGAGGCTGTGCATCTCGGTACATGGCTTTGCCCGGGTCTCAACTTGACGGGGAAGTTGAAGAAAGTATCCGCACTAGCGTAGAATAAGCTGGTGATCGGCTACTTTTTGACTGTAGGACCAAAGAGAGAGCCCGGGGCCCTTGCCAATGGCGTCATGGATGGAGCCTCGGGGCGAACTGACTGGCTTGAGTCATTTGGTACTCAGTTGAGGCTCTATTCCCCCGCGTCTCTGTGCATTTTATGCCTGGACTGCCTGATTGTTTCCCGTCTTCATCTTTCCTTCCAGCTGAGACGTCATCTGTCCTTCACTTACCATCTAGTCGACATGATAAAAACGCAAGGTAGGTCTTCTTTGATGTCTAGCTTTTTTAAGCACCTCACTAATGAAGCATCTCCTCATAGGTTCCGATGCTTCTATAGTTCGAATTGCAAGCGCAGGCTTCCGTCTGTCCCTGCTTCTAAACGCAGCGGCCTGTCAACTAGCACAGTCCAGGATCGAGATACACAGCATTGCCAAGGGCATTTCACTCTTTTCATTGACCCTCAAACACGTGGGACAGACTTTGGAGTCCATGGACTTGGAGCGGTCCCATGAAGCTACGGAAAAGGCCTGGGAGATCGCTGGGCAGGGACAGATGGTCTTCGTGGAGATTGAACGCATGTTGGACAAACTACAAAACACAGATGCAGACGAAGACCTCAAAGGTATCTCCATGCAGGAACGGCTAAAGTGGTGTTTCCGGAAGCAGTACGTCACGTATCTGCTGGCACAGCTGGACTCTCTCAAGCTTAGCCTGATTGTGATGCTGCAAATCCTACAGCTAGGCAACATGGCCAAATCAAGGACTGATGATGTCGAGTCCCCCACATTGAGCACAGATGACCTCATTGCTCACGAGAAGGCCGAGACGCAGAATATGATTATCGTTCGGTACTGGTCAGTGAAGCGCCTCGATCGCTTGTGGGATGCTGTAGAACAAGAGGCTCGGGATGCAGCCAATAATCCGACAAGCCAAAGGATTAACTCGAGCTATACTTCGGGCACAGCCTCGGCGCTGAAGCCGCTAGTTGTTGCGACCAAAGGTACCGATCTCACGAAGCTGCACATTGTGACCTTTGGAGACAGTGATGCGGATTTGGGTGACATTGAACGGTCCCCAAAGGCTATGGTGCACCTGTCAGAGAAGGCGATGAATCGTCTTTTGCCGATATGGGTACCGTCATTTGATCCTTCAAAGCTGCGCAATGCTAGTGAGCAAAGTCGCCCGCAACCCTATGTATCTTCGGACAGCGAAGATGACACCGACAGCCCAGATTTTGACAATTCAGACTGGCGCGGTTACTATCTCGAGGGAAAGACTGTGGACTGGCGCAAACCCCAATCCCAAGAAGCCCGACGACAAGCAGCCGAGCGACGTCGCAAATACTCTGGGTATCAAGCCCACGTAGAAAGCGACTCTGAGGTTGAAGATTCTCGTCACCGTCGAGGCTTCTTCTACCCGACACAAACTCGATCAGCAGTGTCAAACGACGAAGGCGAGCAAAGATCCAATGCTCGCCAACCACCCATCAAAGTTCCCATGCACGGACGTGCTCATTCCAATAGCTTTCCCTCCAAGTACCCGCCGATGTCAAACCCAGATGGCAGACCAGCTGCATACCCCAACAGTTGTTTCCCAGCAAACCAGCCCGCGCCCCGGGCTCCAGCACCACCTCACGCCTCAGGATCTCCCCAACAGCCATACAAGTACAACCCACCACCACAAGACTACGGCGGCACAGCCCCACGCTCAATCCCGAAGACCCAGTCCAATCTAACCCCAGTGTCGAATCCATCACCACGCGGCACGCCACCGGGCCAATTCGATGCTCCCTGGAGCCGATCACAAGGCTACAATCCCAACATGCTTCAACCACGACATCAACCCTCGGCATACCCACTCTCTACCTCGTCACCGGAGAGTAGCTTCCGGCCATCGCCGCCTCGCTCGGTACAACGATCTCCGTCTCACCATAGTCGATCATCACGTGAAGAGGCCAAGGAACGACACAGAGCACTAGGACGCAACGCAACTAGGGGCTTAGCCGGTATTGGGGCAATAGCTGGATTTATGGATGCTCTAGAGGCCTTCTCGATTATTTGATTTCTTTTTACTTTGCTGTACATTTGACTCAACAATTGCGTCTTATTTTGGGCCATGGGAGCCTTGAGCGTTCCATGCCAACATGTATGACGATAATGAATTGGACGACCACCATTTGTCTCCGAGTTCCTCGATCATTCACCGGTTCCCAATAACCTATAATCGTAGATCGTATCCTGACGACAGATGCTTATGTGACTGGCTCCATTATTCCATTGGAAGGTTCTTCCACAAAGCTAGCACACGGTAATCAATCTGATACACGGTATACAACCCCAACACTCACTACACATATCATCCAGGAATAGACACCCTGTCGTCAAATTATATCACACAGAAAGCCCGTCTAAATAGGCGGTGAAGCCGACAGTATCTTGTTTGCTCCCATGCTCCTTCCCTCCTTTTTATTCTTCTCTCTCTAGCGATAGCGAGCAGCAGTTAGATCCCTTCGACTTCGTTCTCTTAATCTATTTGAGACCATATAGCTCGCTGACATCTAGGCTCTAGGTCTAACGTTTATGTCGGTAAATCCAGACCATCAACGTCAAGGGATTGGCTCTATGCTGATGCAGCGGATTTGTGAAGAGGCCGATTTACATGGCGACATGCGTATGTGCTCGCTGCGCCTGGAGGAGTTCCACTGTATGCGAAATTCGGCTTTAAAGTTGTCGGCGATGTGGATACACCGCAAGGGACAAGAACAAGTATGCTTCGATCACCTCAACAGAGGGAGGTCATTGAGGCCAGTAGGTTAGCTTAATGTTATTTTAAATGTTATGCACAAGTTATGCTTTGAGACGGCCTCAATGATCCCTTCCGGTTCGCATTGGGCAATGCCCACTACTTCGACTCCCTGGAGTACTCACCGCTGTTACCAGCATGCATTCGACACTGTTAGGACCTTGTCATTCCCCCGAATGGGGAAAGATTGGTTCGAGATCTTCCTCGTCGAGGAACAGCTGTGTGTCAAGTAGTACTGATCCACTGATCGTCGATGTCGGTGGGGGCATAGGCGAAGATCTCAAAATGTTCTGGCTCGGCGAACTTATTCTGCAGGATCTGCCTGTAGTGATAGGCGCCAAGGATCTACCGCCGGGGATCGTAGCGCAGAGCTATGACTTTTTCCAGAAACAGCCAGTTCAGAATGCGAAGGCGCACTTCCTATGGCCGTCTTGCATCACTGGCCGGACAAGCACGCTATGCAACGCGACTCGATTTTGCTTATCAGCGAGACCGTGTTACCGGATCCCGGGGTACTTTCGCGTTCGGTTCTCTCTGATATGCAAATGATGGGCTTGTTCGCCTTGTTGGAGCGCAAAAATAATGGCAAACAGTGCTGGAGGCAGCCAGCTTCGAGCTCGTCCAAGTTTTGGCTATCGGATGAATGTGATCAAAGTCCGGCTTCTTTGGCAGAGCAGCCGCTCTACTGGAAGCTCGAGTGAAGGTGTCCACAATTTAGGAGTGTCTTGTTCGGACAGGGAGTTGATTGGGTTGCCGAGGCTTGGATGACGACGCGTTAGGGCTGAAATTTGAACACCGGAAGACGCGTATGCTCGCTAAATCTAGGCAAATTGGATTCAATTCTCCCGCTCTTAGCTGCAGTGTAAATATAGTGTAGCAAGACGCCAGGTCTTTTTTCAATGAACCTAAAAAATGAGTATAATAACGGAATGTCTATGCCAAGAACAGTCAACTCATACAGAACGATCAATGTCGCGCATCTGGGAAGTGGGTCAAAGTGTGGCGAAACAGGCTTTTTCTTTGATGCATCGGATTATGCTGACGACTCCTTTGCGAATACGACTCGGTCAACCTCCGCTGTGAAGATATGGACTTTGAGGAGCACACCTATCCACGGACATAGGCACACTAAGGTACCGCTGCGGATTCTATTTCCATAGATATCGGAAAGGTCGGGGATCTTCCGTATTGGGCAACTGGCCACACGAGGCCCCGCTGATTTTATTCCCACTATCACCTCCCCATCTCCCCTTAGTCTCTTCTCTTTTGTTTCCTTCCCTCTCTGCATCTTTTCTCGCTTGTATATACTCCTTCCGTACCGCCATTACATTCGTTACCTTCCGCTCGAACCCGATCCCTTTCCTACCGCGAACCCCGACCGAAGCATCCACTCCTTGTCCGTGTATGCCCACGTACATTGTGTAGATACCACCCAGCGGAACATGCGATTGTTGTTTTGAGCCTTAGCCCCAGCCTAGCATGCGATTCTTTGTCCCCAGCCTCCTCGGGCTGTATGGGTTGCTCTCGACCAGTGTTTTCACTCTAGTACTTGGAGAGAGTAACACAACTTTCATGAAGGTGCGAGAGGATATAGTCAAGGACTACAAAAGCGAAGAATCTATTCCCACATCGAAATACTTCAGTAAGTGCTCGATTGCGTGATATTTACCGTGATCTGCGAACCACGGTGCCGATCTTGAAGAACTTTATCTGACTTGTGGGGGTTTAGCGGAATCATCGTATGTCGCAAACCGGTGGAAGAATGCGCGCTGGAGTATGACACTAACCTTAACCTTCTAGCTTTCATTATCACTATGACGGCCGGTATGCGCGACCATATCCATCCTGCCTCTCCCTCCGTGCTAAATGTGTGGCAGATTCGCCGACAACGTCCTGCCGAATAAAGAAGTCATTCCTCACCTCTCCGCCTTGATACAGACGTACCTGAAGACCATGGAATCGATTGGCGCCGAGACATGGATTATGCATGGATCACTTCTGTCATGGTGGTGGAACCAGAAGGTGAGAGGACCTTGAGCACTCTGCAAATAAGGCTTTTTTGCTGACGATTGTTGCAGCTTTTCCCCTGGGACAATGACCTTGACGTGCAGATTTCGGAACCGACAATACATTTCCTGGCCGAATATTATAACATGACGGAACATCACTTCGATATTCCTGGCGTCAAAGACGGCCGCACTTACCTCCTCGAGATCAACCCAAACTACGTCGTCCGCAGCATTAAAGATAAACTGAACGTGATCGATGCGCGATGGATCGACATGTCTTCCGGACTCTTTATTGATATCACCGCCGTGCGCAAGGACGACGATAAGCGGGCCAAAGGCGACAAGGGCGCGCTGATGTGCAAGGACCGGCATCGCTACGAGGAGAGCCAGATCTTCCCGCTGCGCCAAAGCTACTTTGAAGATGTGCCTGTCAAGATTCCCTACGCCTATACCGAGCTGCTTATCGAGGAGTACGGTTCCAGGTCTTTGTCTAACAAGGAATTCCAAGGGTGAGTATTCCGTGCGTTCGACTGAATACTGGCGCTGATTATTTCCAGGCATTCATTCAACGACAATACCAAGATCTGGGAACTTGCTCGGTAAGTTTCCACGGTACTCAACTTTTGCGAACCCTGGGCTGACATGCGTTAAAGAGGACACGTGAAACGATTCCTTCGACGAGGCTGGCGCGCTAACGACTTGCCCACCCGATTGGACAACGAACCTTATATCCGTATGGGCACGGTTTGAACCGGGCCATGTATTATATTTGGCATTTGCAAGCATTTTGAGCTTCATAATATTGAGCGCGAGGAGCTCGGGGTATGATCTATCTTCTCCCCTTTGCATTTTCAGACGGCGTTGGATTGTTGGGACGTACCTACATCTTGGGTCTGTTTATAGGTACGATTGCATGCTAGGTACATATTTACGAGAATTGGCTCTTTTGAGCTCTCCGAGTCGTGGCTTTGTTTCTAGGGCAGACTTACGGATCTCTTTTCCGACGCGATACAACATATAGATCCAGGATCTATAACCGAGTGTCACAACCTTGTAGATCTTGGTTGATAGCAGGTCCAATAGGAGGCTGCTAAGCTCGTAAGGCTTACTATAAGTAATACGAGCTTCAAAGTCGGGGGTGGACTCGGGGATAAGACTACATTGCCTGAAAAGGCAACAGGGCCAGACCGAGCTGACTCACAAAAACCTAGGAAGCCACATGTGGGCTTAGGTAGTCCCTAAGTAACCCTGACAATCTCCGTGATCAATCTTTTGTGCTTCTTTTAAACTGGATCTATGGAAGAATGAGGCGATAGCTGCACCATGTCATATTTCTCAGCGTCTGCGGAGAGGATGACTGCCGGTGATAATTTTCCGAATGCCCTCCCCGTGTCTGCCACCGCCCCCGGCCCAACCCCAGACTTTAGCTCGCGGAGCTGTGTCACTTGTCGACGTCGCAAGGTCCGCTGTAATAAGCGCTCGCCTTGCTCCAACTGCCTCAAGACTGGCACCGACTGCGTCTTTCCCCCACCCGGACGTGCCCCGCGCAGGTCCAAACGCGAGCCCGATGCGGACCTCCTTTCCCGCCTTCGTCGCCTCGAGGGCGTCATTGAGCATTTGAGTGGGAAGAACCGTGAGACTAACTCGACTTCTGTCTCGCCCACTCGGCCTACGCCTTCCCATATCCCATCTGCTGTTTCTAGCGCTGCGACTGCGACCGTGACGCCGCCAGCTCCAGCACCCGCGGAGCCTAAAGATCCGAATAGCAATTGTCCGTACGAGGATCTCACAAAGCTGGATACTGGAAAGTTTGAGAATGAGTTTGGAAGACTGGTCGTCGATGAAGGGAGGAGTCGATACGTTAGCAATCGGCTCTGGGCCAGTCTAGGAGATGAGGTATGACTTGATAATAGTTGCTTAACTGGCTTGCGTGGTATATTGACGTTTATCAGATCGAAGAACTCCAGGATATCCTAGGTCATTCCTCATCTGAGGAAGAGGATTATCCATCCCCAGAGTCCTCTCATTCCAGCTCCCATGATGGATTCCTCTTCGGCTTCTACTCCTTGTCGCATTCTCTTCGAGAATACCATCCACCATTTCCCAACGTGTCCGTCTTCTGGGATACTTACAAGGAAAATGTTGCTCCATTGATCACCATTATCCACAAACCAACCGTAAGGCAATTGTTGGTTGAAGCGGCGCAAAACCCAGATTCCTTGGATAAGAATTCAGAGGCCTTAGTATTCTCGATATATCTGTCTGCTGTCATCTCTCTGAATCCAGGCGAATGTCTTGCGCGACTCGGAGAAGAGCGCAATCTCGCAGTCAAACGTTACCGATTTGCCGTCGAACAAGCGCTTGCAAAAGCCAACTTGCTAAACACTCAAAATTTGGCACTCTTGCAAGCGGCGGTTCTCTTTCTGATCTGCGTACGCAGAGAGGATGATTCCAAGTTCGTTTGGTCTATGAACTCCATCATCTTGCGCCTCGCCCAGGGTTTGGGCTTGCATCGAGATGGTACAAAATTCGGTCTCAAGCCATTCGAAACGGAGATGCGCCGAAGGCTGTGGTGGCATATCTGCCTCTTGGACATTCGCTCATCAGAGGACCACGGAACCGATCCGCTCATCCACGACGGCCTGTATGATACTCGTCTCCCGCTAAACGTCAACGACGACGACATTTACCCAGAGATGACAGAGACCCCCACGGAGCGAGAGGGCTACACAGATGTGACGTTTTGTCTCGTTCGTTGCGAGATCACGTGGGCCTTGCGGCGAATGAACTATTCGTGCCCGGGCAGTCGAGCGTTTAAAATCTTTGGCACTAGCCCGTCTATTGAGCGTTGTGAGAAAATGATACAGATCGTCAGTAGCCGTGTCGAGGAACGGTACATCAAACACTGCAACATGGATATCCCCATCCACTGGGCATCTGCGACAGTCGCCCGGCTCATTCTCGCAAAGCTCTGGCTGATTGTTCACCACCCGATGACTCGAAAAGACCGTGTTACCAATGTATCCCAGGAATCTCGCGAGAGATTGTTCCTCACGGCAATCGAGGTCCTCGAGTTCGGCCATTTGCTCGAAGCTGACCCTAGGACAGCAAAATGGGGATGGCTGTTTCGGACCAATATGCAGTGGCATGGCGTCGCCTTCGTCCTGTCTGAAGTATGCGTTCGTCCAATCAGTCCTGTCACCGACCGAGCCTGGAATGCCATCAATTCGCTTTACTCCGACTGGATGCTGCAAACCACTCACAAGAGAGGCATGCTCTGGCAACCATTGGCTGCATTGATGAAACGAGCGGTAGCCACGCGAGCCAAGCAACAGGAAGAACTGCGGACCAAGTGCGGACTGGACCCTATACCATTGAAATCTGCCACTGAGAGCTTCGCCACTCGCCATCACAACACCCTTCCCCAAATCCATATGCCGATTACTTCGCCTTCTTCGTCGAACGCTCAAACCGATCAGACTGCTCCACTTGATCCTATGAGCATTGACCTGGCCAGCGGACAGTTGGATACTTTAAAAAACCTCTTTCCTGGCACGAACTTCCTAGCCCCAGTCATTCTAGACGACCCTCCGCCCCAAGGCCCAGTCTCTGCAGTCAATTCCCCGGCAGGGCTACCCTTATTTAACACCCCGATGAGCAACCCCTTCATGACTCAGGAAAACCTTCCCGAACCACCGCCTCTCAGCTGGGAAGAATGGGACCAAGTCATGCGGGATTTCCAGATGGACGTTGAACGAGAAGACGAGACTGTTCCTGAGAAAGGAGCACATGTTACAGAATGGTTCGCATGATTTTCTCCTATGCGAGGAGACTTTCGGGCGTTCAGGCAGACCCGCAGCCTTTCGGGCTTTGCTTCAACATTTTTTACGACATGATGATCAAATGGTGTTATATGATGGGTCTCTTTTTCTTCCTCCACTAAGCTGTTATATATCCCTCTTCTCTCTTAAATTCATGAAGGTACCGTCCGTTTCTTGTGCGGTACTATATATGATCGTTTTACGAATTCATTGTGTCAACGCAAGTCCTCTTGCTTTTACGTCTCCTCGTTGTTATATGTGCCCATATGGTCTAGCACCTAGGTGTTGCTCCAAATGTTATGTTTACCGCTTCTGAGGTCGCGAGGCATACATGTGTTGGAAATATTGCAACTTTGGAAGCGAACTCGATGCTTTTCCTGGCGACATGGCGTAGCCCTAGAGACATGTAGATAACAGGCTACTTCCATAGTAAGGTGCCCAGATGGTACTCGTTATGTCAGTAGTCTCGGAGGAGAATCAAATAAACATCACTTTACCAAGCTACTAATCATCATTTGACCGTAAACCGTAGTCTCAATTAAGGAATCGTTATACTCCGCGGGTGGGCCATATCACCCACGTGACCCGCGATAACGAAGCTACAAGCTGGCATCAATTGATCTTCCCTTTCTCCACGCCATTGTATCCGCCAGCAACGTCGAATTTCCGGGGAGCCAAGCGCCCAATCTCACGGTCCCGAGACGGCTTTTCAACGACTTCCCTTCCTGCCCAACTGCGACCCCTCAATCCCAGCAACCATGCCTGCCAAACGACACGCGGCCTCAACTACCTCCGCATCAACTGCGTCGGCACCCACGACTCTCTCCTCAGGCCCAACAACCCTGAAAACCAATGCCTCAGCAACCGAGATTGCCCAGCATGTGTGGCAACAGTATCTTACTACGACACCGCAGCGCACAATGCTCCTTGACGCCTTCATGGCCTTCCTAGTTCTCGTCGGTGGCCTACAGTTCTTGTACTGCGTGCTAGCAGGAAACTACGTATGTCTTTCTCCCGATTAGCCTCCGTGGTTTTAGATTCCAAGACCTCGTTATGTCCCGGTGGAGTCAATGAACCATATACTGACCAGACCCGTCCATCTACAGCCCTTCAACGCCTTCCTGAGCGGTTTCTGCGCCGCGGTCGGCCAATTTGTGCTTACGGCCAGTCTCCGTATGCAGACAAGTGATGATTCCAAACCGAGTTCGAGCAAGCCTAGCTCCAAGGGAAAGAATGCTCGGTTTGCGGATGAGGATGACGAGGAGCAGGTGACTAGTTATTCGCACGAGAGGTGAGTTTCTGTCGAAGATGGACTTGATGTCTTTATTTCTTTTCTCAAATAATTTCACATCGTGTTTCCATTGGCGTCGGTATTTGGTTGCTAACTCGTGCTTTGATAGGGCCTTTGCCGATTACATCTTCGGAAGTCTGATTCTACACTTCTTCTGCATCAACTTTATCAACTAAGCTGTTGACGTGTTAAATTATCCCGAAGCATCAAGATAATCTTTCGCTTTCTCTGCGCTGGTCCGTTTTATGGAGAGCTGGACAATCCTGATTCCTGGGCTTGGTTCTGCTGCTGCGAAAAGGGAGCTATTGTATAGCAGCAGCCAAGACCCTCTATGACGCTGGGGATCCATGTTAGTGTCTTGAGCAGAATTGTTGAGACATCTATGTACTCCAAAGTATGCTCCCGCAAGATGAATGGAGTGGCTCCTAAAAAAGAATCAAAATATGCATAAAGATAAGTCCTAGATTTACCTATTACCTATAAATTAGTGCTTTGAGTGTGCGCATAGATTAGACATCCTTGTGCACTGTCGAGTATATTATTCCACATTCGAATAGTCCTGGATCTACCCGCTTTTTAAGCTGTATTTAGATGTGTTGGTACTGTACAAGAGAAGGAGTATATCCCAGTGCAAGTCACTGCCCATCCTAAGGATTAGAATGTCCGTCCTGGCCGGCGAGGTATCGTAGGTTTCTTCACCACGCTGCCACCTCCGCCGGCACCAGGCCGAGATGAAGATGTGAGACCACCGACTTTCCCGGGCCGCTTGACGACGGGACGTCGTACGGCTGATTTATCCCCGACTTCAACTTCCGTCTTGCGACGGGTGGGATCATTGCGTTCCTCCTCGCGCGCTTTTTGGGCCGCGGCGCGTTCGCGATCCGCTGCCATTTGTGCTTCAATATCCATGCGCTTGTTGAATTCCAGTTCTGTGACACGTCGATCGCGCTGCGAGTAGCCCTTTTCTTTGACGGAATAGAAGACACCACCGAGTTCGGCGAGCCACTGGGGAATGGGTTAGTTCATGCGTATACGGGGACAGATGGAGTGGAGACTTACATGTGGGTCAACGGCCGTCACGGTCGACATGTATTCCTTGGCAGTCAAAATCAACTCGTGGTAGACAACGTACTCTGGTACGTAGCCGAGACCGTACAGTGCGCTAGTAGGGTGCAAGGCCATAGTCACGCTTGTGCGGAGGTTAATGAACTCGCCAATCCCCTTGACACGCGCGGCCTGGTGGTAGAAGCCGGAGCAAATGCATTTGCGGATGACGTCCCAGTCTGTGCCACAGCTTACCAGGGGCATCTTCTGGGCGATCATGATATCGTGGAGCTGGTCGCGGACTTCCTTGGCGCGCCGGAGCGATTTACCGTGGAGGAAGTGCCTAGTACACCAAGCATCGGAGTAGCCGTTCGATTTCCACTGCGTATAAACATGAAGCAGAGTCAGGTGGTCTGATTCTGGTACGAAGAATTTCTCCCGGACCGAGTCGGACTCTTCCTGTCGCTCCTTGGGCCGATAGAACACGCTCGGGACCGAGAGCATGGAGACGATGGTGAGCATCTCTTCGCTGCACTCGTATTCCTCCGAGGCAGTGATAAGGAGCTTAGCGAGAGGGGGATCCATGGGGAACGGCGTCATGCGACGACCCAAGTGAGTAAGTTCACCTAGGTTGTCCAGAGCTCCGAGCGCCCAGAGTTCGAAAAGGGATGTGCTAATCGTCTCTTGGGGTGGAGGGTCCATGAAGTCAAAGTCCAAAAGATCCTTGACACCCAAAGACTTCAGCAGCAGCACAGTGTTGGCAAGACTCGTGCGCTGAATTTCGGGAATCGTCTGTATGTAGAGCTCATTCTTGTAAGCGGCCTCCGTGTACAGACGATAAGCCTTTCCGGGACCAGTTCGACCAGCTCGTCCAGATCGCTGATTGGCATTGGCCTGGGAAATCGGTGTGATCTGGAGAGTGTCCATACCCATGCGTGGGTTGTACACCTTGAGCTTCGAGTATCCCGAATCCACAACGTACATAATACCATCAACGGTCAAACTCGTCTCGGCAATGTTAGTGGCCACAATCACTTTGCGCACGCCTGCATCCGCTCTCTCGAAGATTCTTGCCTGTTGCTCTGCCGGCATTTGACTGTAAATAGGTAATATGCTAAGTTTCGGCGGATCATTCAGCAATTTCAATCGGTCTTCAACTAGCTCACAGGTCGACTCGATGTCCTCTTGCCCCGTCATGAACACAAGGATATCGCCCGGTCCTTGAGAGACGTGGATAGCCAAGACCTGCTTGACTGCACTGTCGACATAGTCCTCACAAGGCGTGCGGGAGAAATGGAGGTCGACCGGGAAAGTTCTGCCAGGGATGATGAATTCGGGAGCGCCACCATAGAAGCGAGAGAAGCGCTCTGCATTCATAGTTGCCGATGTAACAATCAGCTTGAGGTCTCTGCGCCGAGCCAGCACCTTTTTGAGAAGACCCATCAAGACATCAGTGTTCAACGCTCTTTCGTGCGCCTCGTCCATGATAATACACGAGTATTTATCAAGATCCTGCTGAACCAAAGATTCTCGCAGAAGCACACCGTCGGTCATATCTATTCAAAAAGAATGTCAGTGGATCGCTCGTATGTTATGACCTGTGCTTGAGGACTCACATTTGATCACAGTCTTATCACTGGTGCAGTCTTCAAAACGAATAGCATAGCCCACCTCTCCGCCGAGGTCTACCTCCATCTCCTCACTGACACGCTTTGCAACACTCATGGCCGCCACGCGACGAGGCTGCGTGCACCCAATCATGCCGAGCTTCGAGTAACCATCTTCATGAAGAAATTGGGTTAATTGGGTAGTCTTTCCAGATCCCGTTTCGCCCACAACGACCACGACCTGGTTATCCCGGATAACTCGTAAGAGATCCTCGCGCACTGCAAAGGCAGGCAGAAACTCGCGCTGCTCGCGTAACGTCTTGCTTTTACTGAACGAACTCGCGCCGCCTTCATCCTTTTTCAGATGCTGGGCGAACTTGTTTCCACCACCCTTGTAGACTTCCTCGACTGGCCCCGCAACAGCACTATCACCCTCGTCCTCATTGACGCCCGTCAAATTGCCCAAGGCAGTGCCGGCCATGGATGTCGCCTGCTGCGCCTGCTTCTGCCGCTCGCGCTGTTGCCGGCGCTCTCGAACGACTTTACTCCCCTTTCGACTGAAGACGGCCATGTCACTCTGAGGGTCCCGAATGGCCGAGATCGGCTCGAGTTGCTTGGTGAAGATCGTGCGGCCATCGAGGAAAGGTGGTCGGAGGTCGTGTACCAACAAATGAACTCGAGTCGCCTCCTCGTCCTCGGGCATAAAGTCGCCATCGAAGTCTCTTCGCTGCGCAACACCCGATGTGAGCATGCGATTGGTTTCCCAGTTGTCGATGTCCTTGCGTTTCGCGTCTCGCAGCTGAGGTGGGAGGTTCCCAGAGCTCTTCTGCCTTTTGGCTGGTGGTCCCATTTCGTCGCGCGCCATGATGAAATAAATGACCTGATCCACAGGCCAGGTCCACCGAAATCGAAGTGAGTCGATGTCTGGAAGAAGTTCAAGCTCGCATGGCGAATGTCCAGCGGTTGGAATATATGAGCAAACAATGCAAACTCTTATCAGTCACGTGAAGCCTTCATGTTTCTAGATACATAGTCGTGTGTATGGCCGTATTTTAGATGAGAAAGTAAATAGAATTTATTGCATGAGTTGAGTATCTCGAACATCGCCTATCTAGAATGTGCTTCTGAACTTACGGTTGGGAATTGCATTGTAGGCGGCATCCCATAGTGGCTGCGAGCCCGCGAAATCAAGCAAGCGCCCCGCATCGTCATCTCAACTTTTGAGCTCCCTACGCCACATTGTCTCGAGCCCTCACACCATCACCATGGCTAGCCAACAGCAAGTGGACCCCAAGAAACAGCAGGGTAGGCCATTCCCAGAGCGTTGTACGACTGGACAGTGCGATAGCTAACCTCCTCTCCCCTGGTACAGAGCTGCAGCTCCAATACTCAAACTTCAAGAACACCCTCCAACAACTCGCACAGAAGATCGGTGATATTGAGCAGGAGGCCGAGGAACACAAGTGAGTTTTGGGGACCCAGAGCCCAGCGATTCCATGCCCTCAGGACGGGTTCACAGTCCACGAGGGACTCGCTCATGAGAACACTCGACTCGGCTCTTGGATGAACATGGATGCTAATATGCCATAATTGTAGGCTTGTCATTGAAACATTGGACCCTCTCTCCGAAGACCGGAAATGTTTCCGCATGGTGAACGGAGTTTTGGTTGAGCGCACGGTGAAAGACGTTCTCCCGACCCTAAAAACGAACTCGGATGGATTGAAACAAGTGCTCGAGGAGATGCTGAAGCAGTACAAGTCAAAGCAGGCTGAATTGGATACCTGGAAGGTGAGCGCATTCCCATTCACGAGGGCCTATATCCTCCAACCGGAGCGAGGCACTCGTATATCTTAATGAAGAGATCATGACTAGATATTGACCGTTCTGCGTGTGCTACAGGCGAAGAACAATATTCAAGTTGTGCAGCCCTGAGCAGAGTCAATCAACCCCGTGCATGTTGATTCCCAGCTTTCTCTGGGATCTATCTGAGCGTGTGAGCAAGATACTTTCGGCGTTTGCGGGAATGGTACAAAACGACAAAATCTAGCATGCTTTTTTAATCATAACCGGCTGAAAATTCCAAAAATAATACATGACCTGGCATTCAGTGCGATGTCGAGTATGCATTCAATCCGGGCTACCGTCTTTGCATCACTAGTTAGGCTGCCATACTCCTAGCATCAAATCACAAGGTTTACTTAGAGAGATCCAACGCCTAAATACCGGGTTTTATCGTTGCTATTCCAACAGTACGAGTTTCGCCTGCATACTGCTTGATGCAAGCCCGAGTGCCCGAGTCTGCAGGCCAGTTTCATCAGGGCCTGAGCAACCCAACCAGCCGGGAAAATCAGCAGGGGATGTCACAGCCGACATATGTTAACAACTTATTATTTTCATGGATATTATTCAAATGTATCAAACACAGGATCTCCGTGCATTCCATGACGGTATTCGTAATACCATTCATCATGAAACCTGTGGTGTACATATGTTCAAAGTATGTAATGTAAATTCAGTACCGGAAATACTGCCTGAGGCCTTCCACGATCGGACGACTTCCCCTTCTTCTTTGCTTTTGCCCTCTTCCGTTTGGAACCCGTTGACTTATATCGTTCATTCGTGTTGATTCTCAAGTTCATCGAGACTTTGTATCAGCTGTTTGCTGTGGTGGACCCTTTTTCTCGAACTGTCCACACCTACTTGGTAAGGAACCAACCGAAAGCCTCCTGCGCTCAGGGAGTTCTGGTTCGCCAATTGACCTCAGCCTGGATGAACGCGGACCCTCCAACCACTTGCAACTCACAGCGCCCTGATCATTTTCCACTCAGAACGAATCGGATAAATCGACATCTACTCCCTCGGTTTTTATTTACCCCAGCGAACGTAAGTCCATAATTCCCCCGGCTTTTTCACTCTGCGCATGCGACTGTTCGCTGGGCTTCCCCCTCACCCCAATCCCCGACCCACCCTTGTTGCTTCCCGCGTCAGCGCAGCTCATGAGGTCCATTCAACCCAACTTATGAGCCGCGCATTGGTATTCGCGCTGCAGCAGTGAGACGCGATCGCGTTTCATCTCCCCTCGAGCCCTATTCGATCTATCCCTAAACCGGAACCCCAGACTAATCGGGTCGTTGCGCGCGTCGCAAACTATAGCTCACGCTCGCATTATTGCCAAATCCCCCCGTTCGGTTGACGCTGTCAACTGCCCGAGGTTGTTGTGAAGCGGTTAGTACCCAGCCACTGCACTGCCTTCCTTTTACCCCAGTAAATATTGGGCTTCTGCGTTGCAGCCGATTGCGCGCCAGTTCAGAGATCTGACGTGGTCCTGCCCAGCATAGCCAAACAGCCCTTGTCGCCCAAAGGACCTGCGCGAAATCCGAACCACTCATAATCATGTCGTCGGCCTCGCCCTCGAAGGAGCCGGATGTTGAACCCGACATGCAATCGGGTGAAGAACAGGAGCAAATGGACAAAGATCAGCAAGACCTAGCACATGGACAGGGCGAGTTCGAGGTGAAGGAACAAGATCGGTGGCTCCCGATTGCAAATGGTTAGTTGCGTCTCCTTGCAGGTTTTCTGTTGATCTGATTTGCGCGTACCTGGCTGCTGGTTCGTCACTGCCGTTTAATCTTTCTCGCCGACCCCGCCTTTTAATCATCTCTCCAGAAGCTTTTTCTTGTCGCCCGTTTTCATAATCCTTTTGTCTCCTTCCATTCGACCAGTTTCATTTATTCGAGAAGATGTTGTGCAAGTGAGGGGACTTGATGGCGAACGTTTTCCATCTCAGTAACATGGCTGTCGCATTGTTTCCTCTACGAGCGCTCTTTACTTTGCGAATGGTGACTGAGAATTGACCATGCTAATCTCAACGCTATACAGTTGCGCGTATTATGAAGTTGGCTTTGCCCGAAAATGCGAAGATAGCAAAGGAAGCCAAGGAGTGCATGCAAGAATGCGTGAGCGAGTTCATCTCGTTCATCACTAGTGAGGGTGGGTTTCCTGCTTTATTTCATAGAATATGGATGATCGACTGATAGCCTGAGCAGCTTCGGAGAAATGTCAGCAAGAGAAGCGCAAGACCGTCAACGGCGAGGATATTCTCTTTGCGATGACCTCGCTTGGTTTTGAGAACTACGCCGAGGCTCTTAAGATTTACCTTTCCAAGTATCGCGAGGTAGGTACTATTCTGCCCTGCCATTTTACAGCCCGTGCTGACAGCATTCGAGACCCAATCTGCACGAGGCGAGAACCAAAACCGACCCCCAAGCAGCGGCTATGGCGCAGGTGGTCCCGTCGGAGCCGCCCAAGGCCGTTTCCCCGAGGGTGCGGAGAGTGCAAACAGCATCATGAACCCGAGCATGGACCCGTCTGAGCAAGATGCCTCTGCATATGGCTATCCCGCTATGGTTGGCCAGCCTCATAATGGCGCTGGGGGAGATTCTTACTAAATCAATTGAGACATAATGTTACCTTTTGTCCAAGGATGGAAGCGGGAGGCGTGCAGGCGTCCTTGGTTTCTTTCTCCACCGTCTGTCGGCGTCCTATGCTGATATGTTGGCGACATGATCGTTCATACTTTGTTCGGGGGACAAAGGGTCTCGGCTGTTTGCGTTTTCTTACTTTTGCGAGACCGAGTCTCAACAGATCTGGAGTTTTGGGGAATTATGGGCGGATACATGATCTAGGTAAATTTGTATTTAGGACTGAAGTCTTTTCCAACCCTCGATACCTGGTCTGTTTCGTACTTCCTATACTTCCTAAAGAGGTTTGGTCTTCGCTCAGGCGCGCGTACGATAAGCCCGCTATCAAACATCGTGATTGGCCACGTATTGCTAATGTCTGCCTAGTCCTATATTCCTATAGTCTATTCTCATCTATACCTAGAATCGCAAGATGTACATACTCCGATTCATAGGGGTCGAGGATTTTCGCGCCATTACGTAATCGCCCTTCTCCGCATCCACGTGAGGCTCCACCGGACCCGATCCCGCACCTGCGGTCTTCGACTTCCCGAACTTTTCGCTTTCCCCAGTCGCATTGAGTCACCTTCGGCAATCGTTTAACACGATGCCATGAACCTGACGTGATAAACCCCAGAAGAATGCAGAGCCGTGGCCAGATCGCACATGGAATGATGTCGATGGTCCTCCTGCCATGTCCTCCGTCAACGATAACGCCTCCTCGCCGCTCCCGGGCGATGGGGTGAGCAAGCGCAAACAGGGTAAGTGCTTCGCGATGACTTATCCTGGTCTCCATTCACGGTGTCAGGAGCTCTGAGAAGCTCTTATTTCACGTTTGGACCTTCCAACACTACGGTGTAGATCTCAAAATTGCTGACCGGTAACTGTAAAAAAAGGCTCCGCCGCCTGTGTCCACTGCCACCGTCGCAAGGTCCGTTGCGATGCCCGTATGGTTGGAATCCCCTGCACAAACTGTCGCACATCTGGAAAAGTCGACTGTCGCATCCACGAAAAGAAAAAGCGTCTTGCAGTACGTTCGATCCTCGATCCCGTTCCGATCCGATCTCGGCCTCTACCGATATCTGATCACGCCGCCAACCCGCCAACATCGGCCAGCACGTCGCAGCCGCCAAGCTTCCCCACTGCTTTCCAAGGTGGCCCCGGGACAACACTTGCAAGCAATCTCCCACAACAAAGATTCCTATCCAATGCCGGACCGGAGAATTTTGGCCGAGGCCCAGATCTGTCGCATGCCCATGAGGCACATACGGAGATGGAACAGCACCTCGTTAAGCTCATTGATGAGGAAGAATCCGGCAGAAGAGAAATACAGAGAGGCGTGCGCGCATTTTATGTGGGGCATGAGCATTCGAACATGTCCTTCCTGATTCGCCAACAACGAGATCAGGATGACAATGTATACCACTTTGCAAGCAATGAGATTCCACGGCGACAGACAAAAGCCGTTCATGACCAGCTGTTGATGGATGCGTTGACTCTACCCGAGCCGGCTCTGGCAGATGAACTGGTGCAGGCCTATTTTACCTACGTCAATCCAGGATATCCGATCGTCGACGAAGACCTGTTCATGACACAATATCGAAATCGAGACCCGGCAGATCCCCCGCCAATCTTGCTGCTTCAAGCTATTCTGCTTGTTGGAGCGCACATCACCCGCCCGAAAGTTGAGCGCGATGCACTCAAAGAAATTTTTTTCCGTCGCACCAAGTACCTTTTCGACAACCGCATCGAGCGTAATCGAGATATTCTCGTTCAAGCAGCGCTGCTCTTGACTTGGCACTCGGATAGCGCCGACGACGACGTAGCCGCAGATGCTCACTTTTGGGTAGGTGTGGCTGCACGAATCGCTACCGGGCTTGGAATGCACCGTAACCCTGTATCCAGTAGTTTTGTTACGCGGGACAGGCGGATGTGGAGACGAGTCTGGTTCATCATGGTGCAATTCGATGTGATGGTCTCACTTTCTTATGGTCGTCCACAAGCTATCAACTTGGATGACTCTGATGTGTCCCCTCTGACACCTGCTGATTTCGAGAACTGTGGTCCTCGTGTGCAATCCGATTTTGTAATCCATTTTACAGAGCTATGCACCATGATCTCGTATCTCATTCGGGATCGGTTCGGGCTGCGTGCTACTGACGAACGACGCAAGGCTGTTCTCCAAGACGCCGATGAGTCGTTGGCAAATTGGTCATTGAAGCTTCCTGACAACTTGCGTCTTCGAGCATCAGACATGGATCCTTGGTCCGCTATGCTCCATTTGACCTATAACAACTTTCTGATTTTGCTGCACCGGCCTCATCCAAGAGCCTCTGCGTACTCTGACGATTACGGTCCGCACGACGCGGAAATTTGCAGTGCTGCTGCTGGAGTCATCGCCTCCATCTTTGAAGAGCTTAGAATCAACGACCGTTTAAAGTTTCTGTGGTACACGGGTGTCCATACTCTATTCACAGCTATGATCCAAGTTCGGGTCGAGCTTCGGTTCTCCAATCCGGTCCTGGCGATCAATGCTCTGCGTCGTTTCGATTCGGCATCTTATTCGCTTCGGGAACTCGCTCAATACTGGGTCCATGCAGGCACAATCCTGCGACTCTTCGAAGACTCCAAGCGTCTCCAGGAAGACTTGCGCACGGCTACCAGCGATCGATCCAAGCCGTATAACGGTACTGCCAATAAGATGCCAGTTACGACACCCGATCCGACAGCGGCCATGCAGTCTGTACAGACACCGCGGCCGCTTTCCTTTGGTGTTCCCACCCCAGAATCCAGCCATACGCCCATGCAAGGAACCACATTGTCGCCGCAACCACCACAACCACAGTTCGACAACTGGATTACTGCACCGCTTAGGCTCAATGTTGGCCCACTGGAACGAAACGACCCATACGCCAATACCATGCAGGTAGATCCGATGGAGCAGACACGCGACTATCCAGATTGGAGACAGCTCTTCTCCTTTGCAGATTCCGAATTGCCCCACCCCATGCCCATGGAAGGACTCATGGAATTGGAAGACGAATGGCGGCAGATTTATTGGCAGGATACCCCCATGGCGGACCTCATGCAGGACGGAGGCTGGATTCCCGGCTAGCCTCTTCTCTTTTGTTTTATACCCGATGCTGTCTCCAGGTTTTATTGGGCCCTGAGCAGCATATCATTCTCCAAGCCATCTAATCCTGAGCTTTCGATAAGCCCGGGACTCTTTTCAACATTATGCCCTCCTCCACACGCTTCTGTGGCCCCACGACGAGACGAGATACGCAGAGCACGGACTTGCGCGAGGCTCTACATAGGCTTCGCACACGATACCATGTCGTCAACGACTACACCCTTCGATAGAAGTTATATATTGTTAGATAATTGAATATCTACGGGGTTCACCTAGGCATTTTACTATCACTTGTTTATATACAAAACCGGGCTTTCACGTAAATGCACCATCGCTAGACCGTATAGCAGTTCATTTCAGCCAAAGACAAAGCGTCTCCAGTTTCCTGCAAGCTGCTGCACCCCGTGCCGCAACTCCCACCCTCGCAAATCACAGATCTGTCTTGTCACTTGCTCCAACAACTGATCCATCTGCGGGCCCGCAACATGCAAATCGCTCTCAACCAGAATCCGATCATCTGGCAACGCCTTGATCACATCGCAGGCCTTCCGCGCCTGCGGCTCGCTGAAGTTGATCACTGCCGAAAAAGAGAAATAGACATCGGACGGATTCGACTTGTTCAGGAATTGGCGTATCGGCTCCACAGGCCCAGAGTAGGAATGCATACATATGCGTGGGGGAAATGGGGTCGTGGAGGGTTTAGATTTACCCTCCTTTGCACCCTCATGTCCGTCATCAGAAAGTGCTTCCTCTGCATCTTGCTGTCTTGCTCTTTGCCGCCGTGACATCACAGGCCGTTCATGGCCTTTCCACAGCTCCTTCAACGAGTCAAAGACTGCTCCGTGCGCTTGTACGCTATGCACTGAGACCGGCCGTCCCATTTCCCCAGCAAGTCGGAGCTGTGCACTTAATACCGTCCGCTGATGCTCCATCTTCACCTTGTACGGTGAGAGAGGTCGTCCTTCGCGTGATCCAGGCGTCAGCTGGTTATCTCGACTCTCCAGATCTTGCGATGTCCAGGTATCGGGTAGTCGGAATGCCTTGTCTAGGCCGATTTCGCCTACGAGGGCGTTGGGAAATAGCTGTAGACGGTCTCTGGTTTCTGATATTAGAGCCGAGAGTGGTTTCGGCGCTGGAAGGTGGTCTATGAATTCTGGGTCGGGTGATGGCGTGAGGACGGCTGTGTAGTGGGCTTCTTTTTGCTGTGGACCTGGTTGTGTGTCGTCCACGACTTGATGTGAGAACCATGGATGCCACCCGAAGCAGGGAAGTACTTTTTGAGCTTCGTTGCTTCCATTGAGTGACTGAGCTGTTTGTAGCACGAGCTCCTGGTCTTCTCCGCGCGTTGCCATGATGGTCAGCATCTTGGCTTTCATGGCGGGGATGTCGGCCACGGCGGCCATGGTATCAGTGGGGTGACAATGGGCATCATAGATGCCGGTATCCCATGGAAAGTCATGATGCTCTGACATGGTGACAGATTATATCGAACATGAAGAACAAATGAACCCGGTTTCCAGATGATGTAAGTGGATGTCACATGCATCCCCGCATTAACCAAAGTAGATAAACTTGTTACATGAACAAATATGATTTCTCTTCCACATTCTCTACGAGGCTCGTCCCTTGATGTGCCATCTCATGAAAACCGTTTTGGTATTGCCGGTCCTGGGCTTCGTCTCGATCCCACTCCTCTTCTCTGCCTGGTTGACCATCTCCTTTGCCCTGCTCACGCTATGTATCCGTCTTGGTGTCGTATACATCGAGCTGGTGCTAGCATTACTAGTCAACTTCTTCACTCTCCCAGCATCATCTTCATCTTTTCTGACATTCGCACCATCCGAGCCCCCTTCACCAATCATCTCGAGAAGAAACTCATCCTATGGACCCCTCTCAGCTCGAAGTAATGACTCTCTCTTAACTCTGGGCATTAGTACCCATGATGAAAATACGCCCAAGCAGAAAAAGCAAACACACAGCATAGCCGAAGCACATAATCCACCCACCCGCTTCATCGACGAAAGTCGAGACTTCGAAGGCGTCGGCGGCTGGCGCTCATATCACAAGAGACGTGGATCTCACGAGAAACCAAGTTCTACATCATCTTCAGTGCCGAGTAGCGAACATATTGAAGTCGATGGCGAAATTGACGCCGATGAGCGCGCATGGCTATCATTAAACGATAGACTTGAACTTCCATCGCAAGTCATCCCTCTAAGGTCAAACGTACATAGTCCCGTGAGCAATTTCCATGCCTCCATGCCTGCTTCGTCGAGATTATATCACGCCCAGCATCCTGGACGACATCATCATCGTTCACATACGACTTCCTCGTTGACGCAACGTCGTACTGGAGGTCTTTCTCTCGCGCTTTCGACAAGGCAGGGTCAGATGAGAGATTTGTCGTCGTCTGCGTCGTGTATTGCTCCCTTCATGACGCCGCAGCCGTACTCTCAGGCGCAGTCACGACCACTTGGTCGGGATTCAAATGGACCATCTAGAGAGGAAAATGCTAGTTCTACGGATAATATTGTTGGAAATGGTGGATACTTTGATATCCCGCGTCGTGGATCGTGGTACATGCCCTCGTTTTCATCTCCAGGAATGGAAAGCCCCAGTGCGAGTGGGAACACGACTCCACGCACTGGATTGTCAAGTGAAGACCGTGATGCGTCGATGCATTGACCCGGTTAGTGGCGCATTATCCTCTTACCAGTGTGAGGCATTGGAGGCGGAGTATCTCAAGGCCTCATTCGAGAGCAGTATTCGGAGAACGAGGATGAGCACGTAAACTTGGTACTGGAAAATATGGCTACGATAGGAATGACTTGCATGATAACTACGGAATGTTCTCAAAATTTATGTCTAGCGAATATGTATACAGGAAAATTAAATGCACAGGATAATCTGCAATCGTGATCCCGAGTTCGGAATGAATCACAGAATTCCGGAGAAGAGAATATACGGCTCCAAGCATGCTCCGATATCTCGTAGACCATTACTCATGACAAACGCCATGACTCACTGTAGGGCTCACGATGCTCTCTCGCGTCGACTGACTTCTTCCATTTCGGATAGAACGACATCGTTGAATTCTTCCCACCCGTCGAGGTAGAGATGGTGGCCGGCTCGTTTGATGACGACCACCTTGGCGGAACCTTGGTCTTCGCGACGCTCTTCTGGCGTGGCGTTAGCGAAGGCGCGCTCCTTTGCTTCCTCGAGGCGCGCTGAGGCGGCGTGGCCACCTGAGACGTCCATCCAGTCGTGGTCACCGTACATGAACACGATCGGCAGGCCCTTTTCACGGCGAGGCTCTTGTTCGGGAACTGGGGCATCAGATGAGGGAACTGGGTTGGTGCTCGGCGCATCGGCCGGCGCTAATGCGGTGGCTGCGGACTGGGCCAGGGTGGTGGGTTGAGAGGGAGAGGAAGAAGAGTCCGGCTGGATGATCTGCCGGCCGACTTCGTGGATACGGCGGATGAGAGGGCTGCGAGCGAATGCACCGGGGGCCAGAATGTACGCTAGGGCATACTCGCCACTGCCGCGCTGACTGAAGATGGAATATGAGTAGTCGTGGAGTGCCTTGGCCTCCTCAGCTGGGAGGTGGGAGAAGCGGCGTGAGGTCCAACCCGACACGATCCGGGGACCCAGGGGACCCGTCCATCGCACCAGACTGAAGGGAGAAATGTTGGCGTCCCACAGATAGGCAAACCACTTAGGCATGTTGCGGCGCGGCGGCTGATTCTGGACCTCGGGTGCGGGATTGCGGCCCGTGATAAAGCTGCCATCGCTGGCCTTGGGTGCGCTTCCCGGGACGGCGGCAGATGAGGTGATTTCCCTTTGGTCCTGGGTGAGCTCGTTGGCGAGCGTGGACTTGGACGGCTCGGGGACACCCGCTGTCACTGCGTATGGGTCCTCCGGAATACCCACCGGAGACGCCAGGATAAGCTTGTTGAGATGGCCAGGGTATTTGAGCGCGTAGGCGACAGCCATATAACCACCCAGACTGTGGCCGAGCAGGGTAAACCGGTCGATCTTGCGCTTAACGCGCCATTCCTCGAGCGCATCAACGAACCACGCCTCGGCTTCCCGAATGGCCTCTTCTCTTTCTTTGGCCTTGATTTTGAAGGGCGGCCGTGTACTGCGGCCCATGCCCAGCATGTCCAAAGCATGCAGTTGCCAGCCCTTCAGTCGACTGAGCGGCTCAAAGTTCTTGTAGAAGAAGCCAAGACCGGCACCGTAGCCGTGAAGCATAACCAAATGTTGGTCTGCAGTCTCGCCAACGCGCTCTACGGAGAACTCGTTGAGAGCCCGATCTTTGCCACTCAGCTCCACCATACTAGAGCTCCACCGACGAGGGCCATAGGGATCATCGAGGGAGTTGGTGGAGATCTCGCCTTGCTGGTTGTGGTCTGCAGTCTTCAAACTGCTTGGTGTCGCACCGCTGGGAAAGTCCGCCGTGTTACCGGTCTGGAGGTGGGTTGGAGGCTGCTGAGGTAGGTAGGGAAGAAAGGAAAGGACTTTGTGCTCTGCAGCTGCAGCAGGGAGACGAGCCCACTAGGCTTTCACTTAGTACGATATCCGATGGGCGCATGCTCCGGACGGCTTACTTACCCATTGGCTAAAACCTTCGCGGTATCCCAACGGAAAGAAAGAACTGGCGGCTGTAGCGCCAGCAGCAGCGCGGGTGGCGTACGGGGTGCCTTCTCGGACATGCATACTATCTCTGCGCTGTCCGTTTTCGCGATCCGACTCGGACGAATTCCATGATTCGGATGCCATTGTTGAGGATCGCCGGCAGAACGTGTAAATGGCAAGGTGGACGGGGCACGGAGTATGCGCCCAGTGTCGCGAGACTGGGAGAAGAATGAGTCGAGAAATATTGACTATACGAGAGCTAGACGGACCGATGGATCTTGTTAAAGGTAGATTTTGAGAGACGAGGCCCATGGACTGCGCGTTTAAGACCCGGAGCCAAGCGGCGTGGCTTAACCCCGACAGGCAGCCAGGCGCATACGCAAGATCTGTGGAAGACGGGAGAAGGCCAAAGATGACCACAGGTAGAAGATTTACAATTCGAGAGTAGCAGTAAAGGCGCAACAGCCCTATGAGGGAGAGAGGAGAAGGAAAAGGCGTATAAAGGAAAAGTGGGCAAAGGCGGTCTACTGAGTGACCGCCGTGGACATCATAGGCAAATCTGATCTGCGCATATCTACATGTGGAATATCAAGCGCTCTCTACAGGTCTCCTCGGGTTATGTGTGACTACATATACGATTTCATTTTTCATACCGTCTTACTCAAAACAGGCAGAATGGATGTTCTGCCGTACTTTGGATTCTTGTATTGTACGAGCGGAGAACTCTTTACCCCTACAGGGCGCAGAGACCGAGGTTCTGACAGGAAGAAGTAGTCTTTTATACAATGGGATAGTTCGAGATCCAGCAGGTTGTCACAAGGACAGGGAGCAGCTCAATATCTTGCTCTGATATGGTTTCCTTTACGGAAAACATGCCAAAGATTCAAAGAGACCAACTTCAGCCTCTCCCACGGATGCAAACATGACAAACAGCCCCAACTTTCCCCCCTTCTGATTTCCTCCTTCTTCACCATGATGATCACGCTGGGCCGCATCGGCCGTTGATAGTTGTGTGACTATTTACATCATGACGACGCCCTTGGACCGGATGGTCAAGGGCGCCCCAGTGCCCGAAGCCCAGGCACCTACGCCGGAGCCAATACATGCCTCATCCACCTCCCCGCCTTCCTCAACGCCAGATCCGCTCGCTACGCTACCATCGTCTCCGCCCCAGATTTACTTAAATCTGTTGATCCTCGAAGCATCCCTCCGAGCACAGTATCTAGCTCTACGCGAACGTCGCCGCCAAAACACATTTTTCCTGCTCCTCCTGGTTGCATGGCTTGCCTACTTCACATACGCACTGTTCCTCCGCCCGCGAGAAGATGGCCGCGGTGTCGGTGGCTCCGTATATTGGGTGGTTGAAATGGGAGAGAAAGTCGCCCTGCTTGGTGGGGTGGTGACGGCTCTGTTGGTCTGGGGCACAGGGCAATGGGAGCGTGGAATCCGTTGGCCCCGGCGCTGGCTCGCCGTCTCCAATCGCGGCCTCCGCGTCATGAACACCAAGATCATTGTGATCCGTGGTCCCTGGTCGCAGGAACTATTTTCTTACATCTCGTTCCTATTTCCCTTCTTTGCACCCTTCTTCCCCTCCCCAACGGGCAACTTCCACTTCGTCGAGCGTCACCCCTCCGAGAAGCGCGGTAGTCGGCACTACCAGCAGTACTACAACGGTGGCGATACCGAGTCCGGGCTGGTAGAGGAAGACCTGAGTCCTGGCGGTGACTATATCCGTCTGCTTTTGCTACCGAAGTCATTTTCACCAGAGTTCCGCGAGAATTGGGAGGACTACCGTACCGACTTCTGGGAGAAGGAGAATGAGCGCCGAGCTCGGCTGCGTCATAGAATGCGCGAGCGTGAGCGCCAGCTCGCCCAGAGTGAAGGCGGTTGGCTCTGGCGGATTGGATTGGGCTGGCGCGCTTCTCAGCGCCGTCGTTTGGTGGCAGCTACACTCAATCGGTCACTCGAGCCAGAAACCAAGCATAGACTTCATCCTCTCCATCCTCACCACCAACATCAGCCTTCCATATCCTCTAAGCTCGTCCAAGAGCACCGTGCACCTTCTGTCCGCCGCGGTACCCGCTCCGAGTCGTCCCATTCACGCACCTCATCTCGCAGCACCACCCCTGTCGATGTCGAGGACCGACCACCCTCCCGCTCCTCGACATCTAGCCGCCCGCGGCGTGGAAGCACCACTCCCTCGGTGTCTGAAGCTAGCCCACAGCAACGGAACCGAAAGGGATCCAAGAGTCTGCGTCGCGGTCTGTCACCTCTGACACAGGCCCAGATTCGCGAAGGTGCACGGACACCGTCATTCTCGTCCGATGATTCTGGCATCGTGCCCATCAGCGAGAAGGATAGGGAGCCTTCACCAACCCCAGTGCCTGATTCGAATCATGTCTAGAAGTATCTGTATCTGTTCGCTTTTCTTCAATCTCTATATTACCCTTCATGGCATGGTGTTGTTGGAGAGCTCCATTCTGTGTCCTCCTGGATTTGCACCAGCATTTTATCCCGTTTATAGATACCACGACCTGTGTTTTGCAGCTAAAGATCATTATTGTATAATATTAGTCCGTGCAAGTTGCCGTGATAGCCATACAAGGTTCCTGTAAACATGTCCCTACCTCTGATATCTGTTCACGTTCGATGATTGATGATTGATCCTCTAGAACGTCAAAGCACCTTTTACAAGTACGTGAACGGCTAGAGCTTTAGAATCGAAACATGCATATATTCCTGACGAATCGAGCCTAATCCATCTCCATTCGTCAACTCCATACTCCATACAGAAGAGAAACATGATATCATCCCAATGCAACAACTCAGAAGCATGCTCGTAAACAGGACCCAGTCCTCACAATATCTCCGATTCTTTCAAAGATGAAGGTCAAGGTGAAATATAACCTTAGACCCGGTAAACACCTTCGTCCTCCCCTCCGAGGTACCTGATAACCAAGTCAGTGATTCCTTCTCAGAAAGGAATATAGAAAGGCAGGGTTACTCACATCAGAAGATTCTGCTCGTTCATCACACCCAGAGCCTGAATGGCCTCGGGGCGCGAGAAGACATGCGCAGCACCCAGGGTTGGGGATTCGCGAATGGCGGTATTGACAGCGTCGATCACTTCATCGACCCCAACCATATCGCTGTCGGCGAAGACACGAGTCATGAGAGAACCCAGGGTCTGGCGGAAAACGGTCATACGAGCTGGAGTGATGGGTTGAGCCGGTGCGGCAGTAGACTGCGAGTCGTCGGTCTGGGACTGCACGAGTTGCGAGGCTGGTTGGGAAGACGCCACAGACATCTGGGACTCGGTCTGTGTCTGGGTACGGGTGTTCTGGCTGGATCGTGTAGTACGCTGGGCGCGCGGGCTGGCTGTATACAGACTGTCTGGGTCGTCATCTGGGACTGTAGAGCTGGCGGCACCTCGGGATCGTGTTGTGGGAACCTGACCTGGAGTGGCTGTGTTCTCGTCCTCGTCATCGTCGTCCGGGTCGCTCTCGTCGTCCTCGTCGTCATCGAAGGTGGCCATCTTGCGTCTCTTGCGGCGGCCAACCTCCACAATTTCCTTGAACATGGCGAAGCGCAGAATGGCTTCGGCGTTCTCCGCATCTCGCTCATCGACCCGGTTCGACAGACGGGCCTTGGCATGGGCGGTAGATAGACGGATTAGCGTCTCAAGCGTACGCGGTGTGATGGGAGAAGTACGGCGCTGGTTGCCCAAGAGGTCGTCGTTTCGTAGAGCCGAGTAAGCGGCAATGATGTGGTCGGCAGCACCCTTGGTCAGAACGGGCTTGACTCGGGACTTGGCGTACTGGATATACTTCTTGATGAATGGGATGCTGATAATCTCCATGTTCTTGTTGCGGCCGCTGCGGCCAGTGGCGACCATGCCACCGTGAAGCATGACGTTGAACTTTTCAAAGACCTCCGTAGGCTGGTTGGCATCCTGCCGATCTTCAATCCCTACGCCCAGAGTCTGGTTAAGTTGCTCTCGTACAGGGGCACCTTCCTCGGTTCCGGGCCGGCGGTAACGGTGCATGCGCAGAACATGCTCCGAAATCGTACGATCCTTCGCATCCTCGATATCATCGGTAACAACGAAGAGAAGATCGAAACGGGAAAGGAGAGAATCGGGAAGAGCAATGTTCTTATGCGGGTCCTTGTGCGGATCGTATTGTCCGTAGACAGGGTTGGCGGCAGCCAGGACACTGCATCGTGCGTTCAGACTGGTGTGTATACCGGCCTTTGCAATCGTAACGGTCTGTTGTTCCATGACTTCGTGGATTGCGACACGGTCCACATCACTCATCTTATCGAACTCGTCAATACACACCACGCCACGGTCGCCGAGGACCATGGCACCAGCCTCTAAGCGACGTTCACCGGTCTCTTTATCAGAGGTCACGGCCGCGGTCAAACCAACGCCGGAAGAGCCTCGACCGGTCGTGGCAATGGCCAGCGGAGCAGTGTTCAACACGAAGCGAAGCAATTGAGACTTCGCAGTCGAAGGATCACCAACCATGAGAATGTTGATGTCACCACGAAGATGAGTACCGTTGTCCAAATTCTTCTCCATACCTCCAAGCAGCATGAGTAGAATAGCCTTCTTGATGTGGTCATGTCCATGGATACTGGGCGCCAAAGAATGGGACAGCAAGTCGAAGACATTTTTCTTCTTTGCGATCTTGTTAATGTTTCGAATGTCGGTGTCGGTGATGGTGGCCTGCGCGATGCCACCACCGGATTTTGAGGAAAGTTGAATGATGTTGTTGGCCATCACGATAGTACGGAAGGTAGACGACCCAGAGCCGGCATTGCGGTTACCAAGGGTGCGGTAGATACCGACGAGCTGGATTCTGTCACCGGGCTTGGCTTTGTCCACCAGATCATCATCGAGAATGACATCGACGCTTCGAGGCAGCTGACCGGCCGGAGCCCGCTCGGGCATTTCTTGAATCGAGATACTCTGGTGGTCCATGTAGGTCGAGTAACCGTACTCGGTGATAAGCTTGACACAAAGTTAGAGAACAGCTTTTCCTATTCCTTTTCGTAGTATTTGCACTCACCGGGTTCTTTTCATCGTCTTCCTGCGGGTAGACATTCAAGCTCGTCGCACCGCTTGCAGTCATAGTTTGATCACGGTATTTTCTCGCTAGGAAACGGTCCTTCTTCTCGCTGTAGTGCACACTCTGGATGATCTTGGGTCGAACCAGAGAGCATTTTGTCACAATACCCTCGAGGGATATCATGCGGTTCAAGTGTTGAGATCCCAATGTACGGGGGTTGCAAGAAAATTCGCCGAATGCTCCGACATAGGCACAGTAGTAGTTCTGTTGCGCTAGCTGTTAGTTTCCATCATGGGTGCAAAATAGGGTCAAGCAGTTGAATAGCATACCACTTCATCCGCCGTCTCCTTGCTAGGCCTATTCGGCAGAGATTTGACAACATCTTTGAGAGCCCGGTCGAAGGCCTGCGAGTAGTCGAAGGGGGTGGTGAGAAGCCTAGTCAATTATAGAATGAGCAATGAGGCTTTTGAATTCTGAAAAGACGGATGTCTGTATACCCTTCGGCAAGTTCGCGGTTGTGTGCTCGGATTTCATCGATGCTGACCTACGAGATCATCAGCAATTTCTCCCACCATTGCAGGGAGTAGATAACGCACAGTGAGGCGTCGTAATCCCCGATTTAACATCACCACAATCTCGGCGCGATAACTGTTTTAGCTGGTTAGAGCCATAACGGCAGAAATAGTCAAATCGACGAACCTGCGTGCCCGTGCATCGCCTGGAGAAAAAATAGCCATGTTAGCCAGCTTCCGTTGACTGCAACGATCGCAAACTTACCGGGATCAAGGAACTCGGTGGCGGCTCGCACGCGATCCTGCGAAGCCTCATCGCGCAACTGAACATCCATGGTTACGGGATTGAAGGTGGTTTGGTGTCGAGACGGCGAGTCGAGGGGGAGAAGAAGCGGTGCAAAGACCGGAGATGCGCGTCCGCCCAATCGGGTAAAATTGGAACGCGTCGACGCGTGCGCGTGTCTGCTTATATAAGATGGGAATTGATGGAAACACGACCGCTTTTTGGTTATCGCCTTTATAGTTAGTTAACTACTGCACAGAACTATGAATATTTAGACAACATTCAAGGAGATATGATACATTGGCTTCTATATAGACAGGATATACGCAAAAGACTAAAATAAATCACTGTACATGGGAGACGCTCAATACGTCTCTTTGGGCCTTCCGGGGGCCACGCGCTCAACATCATGCTCACTCGGTTCACTCAACTCAGTCGGCGCAACAAACTCAGTGCTCACTAGGCTGATGACCCTTCTCAATCGCCTCTCCGCTCAGCCATTCGTCCTCATCAAAATCTTCCTCAAGTCTTTCATCAAGTTCAACCGGTCGACTCGACTTCCTGGGCTTCCGAGTCCCTTGCGAAGCTTTTTGGAGCTTGATATTTTCTTTCCTGTGGCGCTTGCTCTCGTGAGCCTGGGCTATCCGGCGATGGTACCGAATATCACCCTCAATATCCAGCAGATCTTCGCGGGAAAGAGGGCTCCCGTGCGGGTTTTCGAGATCATCAGACCCAAGGAGTTCGGCAAGACTATCGGGGAGTTCCTGCTCCTCTGTCTGATCATCACGGCCCACCTTTCTCGGTTTAGCTTTAACACCAGCGCCGAGAACTCCACCAAGAGCAACATATTGGTCGATGGGGGCCCCGTCTATGTCGGGCCCGGCTTCTCGGCCGCGTACCAGCACTCCCTGGAATTTCTCACGCCAATAGGGCATATCGCCAAGGGCCTGAATTGTCTCTGGCGCAGTGTCGTGGAGGAGCTGCAGGTCATGGCTGCCATTCAAGACACTGTCGGCTCGAATGCGGTTCAGCGCCGCAGCGAGATACACCATGGTCACATAGGTTGGCGAGAGTAGGTCAGGCCGGAGTGCACTGAAGTGCTCCCGTGCAGCTTTCCCGAGAAATTTCTGGCTTTGTCGTTTGATGGAACGCGGATCGACTCGTGGGTCTTCAAGCTTGTGTGCGAACTTTGGAGAATCTTTGGTCTTCAACAAGTACCCTCGCCGAAGCGGACCCCATCCAGGGAATCTCGGCATGAAAAGGAGTTCATTTGTCTTGAAAGCCTCGACCAGATCGGACATTCGATCCGAAGCTGCCAGCATCTGCACGTACGTTGACCAATTGTAACTGGTCATCTCGAAGCCAGCAGCTTCGAGGTCTGCCACGGCTTGGAAAATCTTCTCGGTCTCATTTTGATACGCCAAAGCCCGCATGTAGAGGGAAAATGGCCTAGATAGCATGAAGCGCCTCGATGGAAGGATATTAGGCTTGACCTGACGGTCAGAAGGCGCATTGTCCGAGCTTGGTTCGGCGTTCACAGAAGGTTCCAGAGTTGATGATTCCGAAGAAGGTGCTGACGCGAAGAGGCTCGTAGAACTCCTTGGCTCCGATTCGAAATACTCGTCAACATTGAGGGGGCTGGCCATTTTGATGGCGCGCGGAAATAGGATCTGCCAGCAATCTTCAACGCCCTGATATTCATCAGCCTTTAAATGGGCGACCATCATGGCATTGATAGTGCCGAATGGGGCGGATTCGAGTGCGTTTTCTGACGAGCTTAAAGACGAATCGGTTGCGACGTACTTCTGGAACAAGTCACGGGCTCGTTCGAGTGCACCTCCCTTGCCGTATTGTTTGATGAGATATTCATAGTGCAAGGTAGAGAAGGCTTCGGTGGGAGACTCTCCTGAGACGCCGAGTAACGAGAGTTTGGATACCAACGAATTGGTGCCCACTCGAGAAATTGCTGACATCAAGAACCTTTCTGCAGTCTCCAGTTGTAGGTTCTCACCATAAGGTCGAAGACCCTTATCTTTCATGGCTTGCATGTCACGCTCAACATCCGACTTGAGTTTCAAAAGACTCGACTGAGTTCCGGCTCGGCCAAATCTCTGGGTGATCTCATCGAAGATGATGTGAACCATATCGCGATTTTGAACCCTGAGATATCCGTACAGAATGATGGCGTAGTGATATTCTGTGGCATGAATGACGCGTTTCTTGTGCAGGTTTCGAAGAAGCTTCCGTGCCTGGTCCGGTCTGTTCATCAGCACCAAGCTAAGCATGCTAGCAGCGTACGTTGTAGCATCCGGTGACAGATTGGCCCTGTCCATAGTTCTTCTGACTCGGCTGAAAGCCTCCACATCCATCCGAAACGCGTATTGCAGCAGGAGCGTGTTCCACATTCTCATTGGAGATCCCTGGACCTTCAAGCGCAAAGCTTCCTTGGCAAACTTCTCGGCGAGGCCCAATCGCCCGTTGTAACAAAGGGCTTGAACTACGGTATCAAGCATGGGCATGGTGATCTGGACCTGCCGCGCTTGTGCCTCTCTAAGCAGCCAACGTGTACTGTCAATGTCACCGGAATTTGCACAGATTCCCATCAAAGTGCCAAACGTATGGGAGTCAGGTGGCACGCCGTCTTTCAACATCTCAGTGAATACCGAAAAAGCGCCTGTTGGATCATTCGCGGTCGCATAAGCCTTGAGAAGAATGTTCCAACACACTGTATTCGGAGTGAGATGAAAATCCTCTGCTATTCTTCGGAACTGATCATGCGTTTCCTGCACATTGCCAATCTGCGCATGGACGTATATGAGCGGAGTCACCTGATAATGATTGCGTGGTGGCCCATAGTCGGCGACAAGTCTCGCAAAAGTAGCATTCACCTGTTCCACGTCCCCAGCATGAGAATATACCACCATGGCCTGTCTGTATGCTTCAATGGAAGGTTTCCGGTGAAACTGGGACAGTTCGTCCAGGAATAATTGGAGGCCATTGGTAATGTCGAAAGACGCTAAGGCGCTGATCTGCTTGCTGAGAAGTGGTGCGGGTGGCTTCTCTTTGGGCATTTGCCAGCGCAGGTGCCGATAGAAAACAACTGCGCGAACAATATTTGACCTTGTGCCTGAGGATTGAAGAGCCCGGATTATGTCAAAATAATGAGTTCCCTTCAGCAGACTCAAATGGTGGTAGATCCGCAGCATCCGAAGGAGGACGTCTATTGAAATGCTTTCGAGCAACTCGAGAGACTTTGATATATGTTCAATGAGAAAATGCGCTAGACCGAGGGCGGTCTTGTTGTCAGGTTGATTTGTGAGGAACTCTCCAAGTCGGATGGTAATTTCGGGCAGCATCAGGTGATCAAATTGAGAAAGCATTTGCCTGTACCTTCGAAGCGGTCGTCCTTGTACACCCAGCTGACAAATATCTAGGGCGTTGGCCCAGTCATTCTTCTTCACGTAAAATGCGCAACTCATTGCGCAACAAGAGTCTGCAAATCCTTTCGAGACAGCTTCTTTACATATTGATCTGATCTTCGCGGGTTCCTCAGCACGAAGCTGTGACTGAGTGATGTGAAGGAAATCGTCCGCGGAACGGTTCTTGGGCGGTATCGCTTCAAACAATTGCCAGGCACGATCTTGGTCAACACGATGCGATGATCTGCTGAGATAGGCGCAAAGCGAGGAACGGATGGGCTGCGGTTGTCTAGCGGCAAGGTAAAACACCCAAGCCTTGTCGAAATCCTCTCCTCGGCTCTCCAATAGCCTTGTGAGCTCCTCTGTAGCCTCCTTCGGAGCATCGGCGCCATCTTTTTCAGAGACTGGCGCGTGTTCCTGGGAGTCATGAAGCAGAATTTGGTGCAGGTTTGAGGCTTGGGTGGTATAGGATCTCGAGAAGCCGGCAAGTGGCCTTTTCCTCCGTCGTAGACCCAGCCTTTTCGAGGAGCGTGAAAGCCGCAGTGCTGCAAAGTCTTGTGTTTTCCGCGGATAGAGGAAGTCAAGAAAGGGCGTGCCTCCATCATAGGCAGGAAGGATTTCGGACTGGTTAGAAACGGCGGACGGGCGTCGGTTTGATGGCTGCACTAAGGCGAGAAACCAGTTGGGGACGTCTCCTCCAGTGGCATTGTGCTTCCAGAAATGTCGAGATAGCGACCTCCGACTCCGAACCGCGCCGTTGGGATCTCGAAGGAACCGCCGTCCCGCGCTTTCGAAGCAGCCGGTCGCCCGTTCGAGCATTACCCCCGATCGTCGCGGCGTCGAACACGTAAGTTACCGATAACGACCTCCTATCTGCATTATAACGAGTCTCAAGGACCTATGCCACGCAGAAAGGCGTTAGGAATCGATGTTTTTCGGGTGCTTAAACAAGCTGTTTGGGGAGCACGGTACCAGACATACCGAGAAGAAAAAAGTAATGCACGCGATCTGGGGACTGTGAGGCTCGATCAAACAACCTCGGAAAAGATTCCAACTACACAGCAGGCCCAGGCAGCCGTCGGTTTTCCAACCGTATGCAGGTAAGAGGAACAGTGAGCTTGGGAGAAAGCAACACGCAAAAGATTCGGAGGTTGGAAATTGCCGGGCACATCGGGCCACTCGTTTGGCCGAAACGGGGCACCGCCTTTATGTCGCAACCCACCAACCACCAACTCAAGCCAACCTCGTCCATTCGCCTTCCTTTTCCCCTATCAACATAGCACGGTATGGAGATCACCGATTATATCTTTAAGGAGCGGGAGGAGGTGCTTCTGGTCGGTGACTACAATGCCTACCGGGTGCATGCCACTCGCAGACTGCACAAACTTCGCAAGAAGCTGGGACAGACCACCCCCAAGGGCCGCAAGTACACTGCAAAGGCACCGGTGACTTCTGAAAATGTGGCCACTAATGTATCGTATGTCTTTCTGCTGCCTCTTCATAATGCTCAAAAGCTGACTTGGTTATTACTAGATTCGTCCACCTATTGCTTCTCGGATCCGAACGAGCGTGGGCGCAAGCCATGCACATGAAATCGACACATTCGGGCGATCCATCCGCCAAAAGTATTTCGGGGGCTGCCCGCCGCCACATTATCTCTCGCCTGAACAAAGCGAATGGATACGCACGACATCTGGTTTCGCTGCTGCATGATCAGTCAACCTCTGGAGCCAGCGATATCGATATCCTCGAAGCACGGGCCTATCTGGCTACAATCTCGGGTGCGCTTTGGCTGGAAAAGCGAAAGTGGGAGCAATGCCTCCATGACTATGCCGTTGCGCGGGTGATCTATACGGCTCTAGGCCAGAGGGTCAAGAAGGAAGCCTTCCGAGACCTTCTCTCTGGGACTGTCGACCCCAGCATGCGCTATGCCGCCTATCAGATGAAGCTTCCCCGCTCCAAGCCGACTTCCTCTTTGGCAATTGAATATTTCCCATCTGATTCGGATACCCGGTCCGAAGTGGAGAAGATTGACCCATCGTGCCTCGCGGAAGAGGCAGCGGGCACACGGAGAACTGCAGAAGGTGAGGTGCAGAAGTTGCCAGAGTCCATTACATGGAGATCGCGGACTGTTGCGCTGGAGGATGCCTCTATCTCTCAGGCTTTGGCTGCCGCCTCGGCCGCAGAGACTGGTCTCGCTGCTTGGCTGGCGGACGAAGGAAAATCAGCCGCCGCGAAGGATCAGGCTGCAGCGTACGACAACGTCATTATCGCCAGTCAGGATGCCGTCGATGCCACTAAGACTGCTATCGATGACCTGGCCAGCGAGGGAGTGGATGCGGGTGACAAGAGGATGCAGGCGCTGCAGATCACCCGGACCGCAGTTAATTACAGTCTGGTTGGACGGCGCGTTGGGCGCAACCGTGTGCTGTGCGGTAAGCAGGACGGGTTGGTCTTTGAGGATGAACAAGCCAAGAACGGCAAAGAGACAAAGCGAGGCAGAGGCAACGGAAAGAAACTGACCCAGCTCCGCGAGCGCGTGGTTCTGTACGACTCCACACTACAGAGTCTCGACTTTATTCTGGAGCTGCCGGGTGTTGCGGCAGACTCGGCCTTGGTTCAGGATCTCGAGGCGAAGCGGCGTTATTTCCGGGCTCTCAGGTATGGCTCACCTCGTCGTTAACTATCCTTTCTCAGCATGTGACTGACCTATCTGTTTTTAGATGTCTGGCCCTGGGACGATCCCACGGTCTTCTGGGCAAGCCCACTGAAGCTCTCGCCCTCTTTGCTCAGGCCTTTGATCTTGCCGGCTCCGCAAGTTCTCAGGCCTCTGCCAATGTGGAAGGTCCTCCCCAGCTGGATGTCTCCCGTGCCCAGGTGAATGCCTTGGGCTCTACACTCCGCGGGCTGGTTGCTCAGTATCGTGGCCTGGTCACCCTGGAGCGACTGCAGTCCAAGTCCGGCTCCACCCAGCAGCAACCGGTTGTCGAACGCCTACAACAATACCAGGCGGGAGTGGATCTCAGCAACCTGGTACCATACCCACCTCAATTGCAACCGGTGCCCGTGAAGCCCCTCTTCCTAGATGTGGCTTGGAACTATATCGACTACCCACACCTCGCAGAAGAGCAGGCTCCGTCCGAGGAGAAGAAGGGCCGTGGCTGGTTTGGGTTTGGACGGTCATAGCCCATTGGTTCAGTAGATATGAATTGTTTAATGATCATTTGGGCCAATGGGGAATCAGCACTTAGTCAGCGGTGCTTATCTCGTGTGCACGTGCCACCAGGAACCCTTAATTGAACAAGTTTAATTCCGTGCGGAAAGTCCGTAGCCGAGTCACGCTATTCCTGATTACCAGCATGAAACGGCCTCCTTGCATCCGTGGAAGGCGGTACCCTGTATTCCCCGTCTACTCCGTACTGCGGAGAAGGATTATTGGCTATTGGCGGAGTATACGGAGTACTTCTTCCTATACCGACAAATACTGCGTAGCACCCGGTACATTTTTTATAGCCAAACTTCTCCACCCTGTTTTAAGGTATATACCCCTGGGCATAATTTTCTAATTTTCATTTATCAATCTCACGTGTGTATGAAGCTAGGAGTATAATAAATCAGAAATATTTATGCAGTACCATCCCAGCAAACAAATTCCAAACATGCGCAAGATTTGATGCGGCGCGCCGAGCACCCGAAGCGCCGGGTGGGATTGGCGTTTCCGCCCCTGACAATTTAATTTCCTTTTCTTCTCCCCTCTCCACCTCTCCTCCCCTTTGTGAAGTTAGGTCCTTGGTCGTTGGACTTTTCTTTTATTATTCTTGGGCTCCCTGCTGTGATTGATTCATTATGGCCAATATCACTGGGAGCTTCGTCTCGCCGTCGGCGGATGCGACGGTCACTCCTCAACTTTTCGCGCCGGCCGGATTTATTGCCTCTGTGCTCGACGGATTCAATGCCTGGAAGCTGATCGTGACCTTGTTCGTCGCGGCCGTCATTTATGATCAGTGTAAGTCCGAGTGGTCTCAGAACGCGTTCACGGGGCTGTTGCGATCGTATCTTGAGAAGCCTTTACTTACGGAGGATTCTCCTATTCAGTCAAATATCACTACTACAAGGGCTCGATCGTGGGCCCCGCCTACAAGTTGCCGTTCATGGGCCCATTCCTACAATCGGTCAATCCTAAGTTTACCGAGTACAAGGCGAAATGGGACAGCGGAGAGCTGAGCTGTGTCTCCGTCTTCCACAAGTGAGAATCTCCCGAGTCCCCAACCCTCTCAATGGCATACACCCTGATACAATGGGCGTCTCTGGTGGACTTTCTATTCGCAGGTTACTGACATACTGTAAGATTCGTTGTCATTGCGTCGAGCCGTGATATGTCCCGAAAGATCTTCAACTCCCCCAGCTACGTGAAGCCTTGTGTCGTGGATGCTGCGCATAAGCTGCTTGGCAAGGACAACTGGGTCTTCCTGGATGGCAAAGAGCACGTCGAATACCGCAAGGGTTTGAACGGCCTCTTCACCCGCCAGGCTTTGGCCTGCTACCTGCCCCGTGCCGAGGAGGTTTTCAACGAGTACTTCAAGAAGTTTTTGGAAAAGTCCGAGCAGACCAAGCACACCCCGACTCCTTGGATGCCTGACTTCCGCGAGCTGATGTGCGCTCTCTCCTGCCGTACCTTCGTTGGCTACTACATGTCCGATGAGGCCGTTCAAAAGGTTGCCGACGACTACTACCTGATCACCGCTGCTCTGGAGCTTGTCAACTTCCCCATTATCCTGCCCTACACCAAGACTTGGTACGGAAAGAAGGCTGCCGACATGGTGCTCGATGAGTTCACCCACTGTGCCGCCAAGTGCAAGGCTCGCATGGCTGCTGGTGGTGAGGTTTCGTGTATTATGGACGCCTGGGTCAAGGCGCAGCAGGACTCCGCCAAGTACCGCGCGAAGATTGCCAAGGGTATTCAGGTCGATTCGTCGGAGAAGCCTCCTCAGGTTCTGCGTGATTTCAGCGACCGCGAGATTGCCCAAACCCTCTTTACCTTCCTGTTCGCCTCGCAGGATGCCACTAGCGCTGCTGCAACTTGGCTCTTCCAGCTGATGGCCGACCGCCCCGAGATTCTGGCCAAAGTTCGCGAGGAGAACCTCAAGGCTCGCAACGGCGACCGCTCTGTCCCGATCTCCATGGATTTGCTCGACAACCTGCCCTACACCCGCGTCGTCGTCAAGGAGACCCTGCGCTATCGGCCCCCGGTCATCATGGTTCCCTACCTCGTCAAGAAGGATTTCCCCATCACGGACAAGGTCACCGTCTCCAAGGGCTCCATGATTATCCCCTCGGTCTGGCCGGCTACTCACGACGAGGAGGTGTACCCCAATGCCGACTCATTCGATCCTGAGCGCTGGATCACCGGTGATGCTGAGGCGCAATCCAAGAATTGGCTGGTTTTTGGCACGGGTCCCCACTACTGTCTGGGTCAGACCTACGCTGTGCTGTCGCTGATGGCCATGATTGGCAAAGCCAGTATGGAGATGGACTGGGAGCACACCCCGACTCCTCTGTCAGAGGATATCAAGGTGTTTGCCACCATCTTCCCTCAGGTATGTTCATCTCATCCCCGTTCGTGGATCTGTGTTTGATAACTTACAATGTTCTAGGACGATTGCCTGCTTACTTTCCGCCCTCGCGCTTAAATTCTTCATTTCTCACGAACCAAAAGCAATGAAACTGGAGACCTGGTCCCGCCCTCCGGATAGATTGGCTAATCTCATGAGGTTGCACGGCCTTTCTGTCCTGGAGATGGAGGGTCCGGTCTCCTTTTTTCCCTTCTTTTCTCTTCATTAGGCGGGACATTTTATTGAATTACTTGGAACAAAGCCTCGAGTTGTCAGCCGAGGTGATACCTGGAGGCCATTCTCCCTTCACATTGTACAGAGGGGCAATCCACATGGATGTGACCCGTTTGAAATGACGAGCATTCCTGGGGTTTCGGTCTTCTTTCTTTTTTGAGTTCAAGCGTCCTAAGAGCCGCACACCTAGATTAATATTAATGCTGCTTTTCCATGCTTCAGCGCTGGAGGTTTTGGATTGGTATGTTATTGGATTTAGTAAATAAGTAGATACAATCAAAAAGTTAAACAGTTAAACATTACATTTAGTGTTGGGTCCTCGGTAAAGTTCGGGTATATATATACTCTCGGGGTCTCTTCTGTAGTGAGCCCTAGAGAATAGGTACCTGGCATAATCTCACCATTATGACCAGAAAATATGTAACTCCAAGTCTGGACATCTCAAGTTACAATTCGATTCATTCTATATTCATACTTATTAACTACCTGCACCTAACTAGCTAACTAGTTAGCCAACAAAACATCAAACTTCCCCGATCTGGCGATACCCAACTCAGCAGGCGGTCACACTGGGCACTGACATCACGCATCACCAATTCCAAAGCCGAGAGCTTCACCTCCTAACCCAAGTATTTCCAAGCATACTACAAATCAAGAAACCACAGACAACCCACCATGGCTTCACAATTACCATTCACCATCCGGCGCACAGCTGCCAGTATCTCCTCAGCAGCCATCAAAACCCCTGCTCGAACCATCTCAGCTTCTCCAATCTTCCAGCGCCGATGCATATCCGCAGCCACCCGAGGATTCCGGCCCTCGCAACAGGGTACAGTCGCGAGATCGCACATCTACAAGACCCAACAATATACACCCCACCTGAAACAAGTACGCCTGTTCAGCGATGAATCCACAAGTCTACGGGAATGGGGATTCGAAGACGTACGTCTACCAAATACCTATTCACTTGAAAGCATAACTCACCAATACCAGATAAACACCTCACTCCCCTCCGACTCTCGCTCCCCATCCCACAAGCCCGTCATCCTAATTGATGTCCGCGAACCTGCCGAGCTGAAAGGAACCGGCATCATCCCGTCTGCCATTAGTATTCCGCTCGCTTCTCAGCCCGATGCTATGTACTTAGATGCCGATGAGTTTGAGACTCGTTTTGGATTTCCAAAGCCGCAGGTTGATGGGGATGGTACGCTTGTGTTTTATTGTAAGGCGGGCGTGCGTGCTCGTGCTGCGGCGCAGTTGGCTGTACAGGCGGGATATGATCCGGAACGGATTGGGGTTTATGAGGGGAGTTGGTTGGATTGGGAGCAGAATGGGGGAAAGGTTGAGAAGTGGGATGGTGATGATTTCTAACTTTGATAAGGGGTTGAACTTTGTAAATATTGAAGCTCGTGGATATAGTACGTGTAGGATATGAAATCCAGTAACAATATTCATTTAAAAGCAACTATAACAAAATAATCTGGTATAAGCCAGGTCCCCTTTCCCAGCATGTACAAGGTTGGTTCCCTTTTTTGTCCTGTTCATTCCATCCAAGTCGTAGTCTCATGGTATGTCCATCGCAATCAAAACAGTAACTTTTATTTTCACTTGATGGCAATTGTCATATTGTGGCATCCCCATATACACGGGAAACGCCAAACTCGGATCCACTCCACAATGCATCGTGATGCATCCAGGGAGAAGGCAGGACCTGGCAAGATGGATGGAATGAAATTCCACACATCTCCGTGTGAGATGCTCAAAGGCACCTCAATCGATGACCGAACGTTCCGCTCAAGGAATGTCGAAAACGGGCTTGAGCTTCTTGATTATAGCCCACTCCTCGTTCGACATCTCAGCGCGGTAGAACTGCTTGAGGGTGTCGATACTGGCACGCGAGATGTGCGAGTATAAACGGTCAGTTTCTTCCAGGTGGCGGCCGTACATGGGCTGGTTAGGACCCTCGACCTTGACGGCGACGGAGGGCTGACCCTTCTTGCAGACCTGGATGGGCTTGTGATCGCGCTCGATGGATGTGCTGAAGCCAGAATGTTAGACATAAATCAATAGGTAATAGCAACGCGGACCACTTACACTCTGCCAATGTCGATAACCTCCCGGTCACCGGCGGCATTGGTGCGGATAGCCGCCAGCGGGGTGTGCATCCGCAAGCTTCCCTCGATCACATCAACACCGATGACTATCGGATCCGTCTTGTTGAAGACAGCAACGGGCTGGATCACGCAAGGGAAGACGGCAAGCAACTTGCTGTCCTCCTTTTTCTTCTCAATCAGCTCAGCTCTGTGCTTGGTGAAGTCGTCGAACAAGTGGTAAATGATGTCTGCAGTGAAGATCTTGACGCCAACTTCGGCAGCGTACGCGGCAGCGTCCTTATCAACCTTGACATCGAAGCACAGCATGACGGCATATTCCGGTTCCTTCTCTAGCATGGTTCCAGCCATCATAACATCGCGCTTGTAGACGGGACCAATGGAAATGTTGGCCACCGGGATCTTGGAGACCCTCAGGAACTCCAGAAGGGCCTCCAGGGAACCCAGAGTCGAAGCCTGGACACTGACACCGCGGGCATCGGTGGAGACCTTGCTCAGCAAGTTCTCCAGGTCAGACATGACCTCCTCCTCCAGGTCCTCTTCATCGTCGTCAGGACCGACAACCATCAGACGGGAACCAGCAATGGCGTTTTCCAGATCGTTGGCAGCGATCTTGACACCGAGCGCGGCCTTGACCTCCTTGTTGTGGACATACGCCGACTTGAGACGCAACTCCTTGAGCGGGGCGGGTGTCAAAAGTGCTCGAATATTGGTTGTAATAGGCCCGTTGAGACCGCACATAACAATGCGATCACCCTCGCGCAGAATACCGTTGGACAGAACCACATCAATGGTGGTACCAAGTCCCTCAATGACCTTCACCTCCAGGACGGTACACTCAACCTCGGACAGGTACATCAGGGAGTTGGTCATACGCTCCTGACTCAGGGAGGTGAGAAGCTTCAGCATGTCGGGAACACCCTCGCCGGTGTGAGCGGAGGTAGGTACCAGCGACACATTGCGGGCCAAGGACTTGTTCTCGTAGAAGAGCTCCGAGTTGAAACCCTGCTCAGCAAAAGCGAGCTTGGTCGCCTCCAGACGAGTTCGGAACTCGTTCTGGACACCCTTGTTCTGCATCTTCAAACTGTCCTCGAAACCATTGTTATCGATCTTCTTCCAGCCGTAGAGACGGTCGATCTTGTTCAGGGCCACAATGAAAGGAGTCTTGCGGTCACGCAGCAAACGCATAGACTCGAGGGTCTGGGGCTCGAGACCGTGCATGATATCGACAACCAGAATGGCGATGTTGCAAAGAGAGGAACCTCTGGAACGCAAGTTGGAGAAAGACTCGTGACCGGGGGTATCGATAACCAACAGACCGGGAACCTTGAACTCGAACTTGCCGTCCTTGTTCACCACGGCGGTCTTCTGCTGCAAAGCCTCGACGGGGAAGTAAGTAGCACCAATCTGCTGAGTGATACCACCGGCTTCGCCTTCCTGCACGTTGGTCTGGCGAATCTTGTCGAGAAGCTTGGTCTTTCCAGTATCGACGTGTCCGAGAATACAGCAAATGGGGGAGCGCAGGTTGTCCTTGGAACGAGCGGCGAGAGCCTCCTCATGTTGCTTCTTCCTCCGCTCGGCCGCCTCGGCCTTTCTCTGTGCAATAGCTCTCTGGTTGGCTGACTTCTCCTCGTTGTCCTCCGAGTCTTCCTCGGAAGAGGACTCGTCTTCAGAATCTTCATCCGATACCGCTTCCTTAGCAGCGGCCACGTCCTTAGCAGTGCCATTGGCAGCGGGCTGTTCCTCACCGTCGGAAGGAGCTTCCCAGCTATCCTTAACGTCCTCATCAGCAGCCGCCTCCCAGTCATCCACGGCATCGTCCTCCTCCACAGGAGCAGCGGTTTTAGCGGCGGCCTCAGCTTCAGCTTCAGCCTTGGCCTTCTCCTCGGCTTCCTTGCGGCGGCGTTCGTCTTCAGCCTCACGCTGGAGACGGGCACGTTCAGCGGCAGCCTCAAGATCTTCTTCTTGCTTCTTAGCGCTCTTCTTCTTGCGGTTCTCGTAGACGGGGCGCTTCTTCTCAGAACCACGCTCTTCCAGACCGGCAACCTTGCCCACGCCAGCCTCAAGCATCTGCTTCATACGCATCTCATTGCGCAGCTGAGCCTCCCGCTGAGCCTTGGTGAGAAGCTTACCCTCCTTGCGGAGTTGCTCCCTCTTCTCACGCTCCTTCTCACGCTTTTTTTCACGGGCCTCTGCGCGCTTTGCCTCTTCCTCTTCTTCCAGGCGCTTCTGCTCCTCAAGGGCGACCTTCTCTTCGGCAGCCAACCGCTCCTCCTCCTCACGTTGTTTGCGGAGCAGCTCCTGCTGCTTCTGAAGAGCTGCCAAATGGGGAGGGAGCTTCTTCTTCTTGCCACCTGCGGGCTCTGCGGCCAGGGCTGGGGCCGGGGTGGGCTCATCTTTCTTGGTCTCGGCAGCGGGCTTAGCGGGCTCGGCGGGCTCGGCCTTCGGCTGGGGGCCAGTCTTCTTCTTTGCGAGGGCCTAGATGGCAGAGTACCAGGTCAGCATTTTACTCTAGGCTCGGCGATAGTGCAGACAAATTTGCAAACGTACCTGTTCCCTCTTACGCGCCTTCTCACGCTCCTTCTTCTCCTTCTCCTTCTCCTTCTTGGACTTCACGCGGAACTCGCCCTCCTCGGGCACGTCTGCCTTGGTAGTCGGGACCTCCTTGAGGGGCTTCTTCACGGCCTTGCCGGCGAAAACGTCATCCTCATCGAAGGTGCCCTCCTCGGGTGCCTTGCTGGCGAGGTCTGCGGCAGGGTCCTCACCCTCGACGAAGTCGTTGGTTGGTTTGCCCTTCTTCTTCTTCTTTTCCTTGTTCTTCTTCAAAGCAGCCATGAGGCCACCGCCACCAATCGGTTCCTCATCTTCAGCGTCCTGGGGCTGGTCGTCGACGGGAGTATCGGCGCCGGGGACGGACTCGCCGAGATCGGCTTCCCAGTCCTCCTCTTGCCGCTTGTTTCCCTTATTCTTAGGCGCCATTATGTCGGCCTTGATTTCTTTTGTGCGTTTCTGGGGGGTTTGTAATCCGAATCGAGTGGCGATCGGAGAATCGTAGTGAGCGCACAAACGGAGCTAACCGTTCACGGGCTACGGGTCGTGGGTTGAAAATTTGCCGTTACGCAAAACTCAAGTGAAAGAAAGAGATCGAACTAGTCGAACTCAGGTCCCCGGGAAAGAAAGGCTGATTAGGTGGACCGAGGGGAGAGGAGTGGGAGTGAAAAAGAATTTCGGGAAGAATCAATGGTGGGGAACAATGCAGTCTGACTTCACCTGAGGTTTTGCAGGGGTTGCCACTCCCACGCTATCTTGCCCCCAGTTCTATTTTATAGAGCTGTCATTTACTGAGGTGAGACAGGCTCATTAATCAGATAAAGGTACATGTAGAGAAATAATATAAGTAATGTAGATGCATCTTAAGATTCTGATCTAATGGACATCATTGAGATGACACTCACTATCTGCTCCGGACCTTCTGAGGCTGTCATCAGAAATACATGGGAAATGAAATCGGTAGAAGCGTGCCATCACCTATACATCCTGCACCTGCAGCAGTGTACGAAGCCAGTGAATAATGCATCGGGCATAATTCCACGATTCTCCCAGCACCTCAGCGGCTAGCTCGCGGACATGAGGATTGAAGAACTCCGTCTCACAACCAGTATCAAGCTTCCTAATCATCTGCTCCAGATATTCAGGATCCCGCTGAGCAAGACGGGCAAGGATATCCCCATCAATGTGGCAGTTATCGCCCCGGGGCTCTCTCCACAGAGGATTCAGGCGCCTTTCACGTACAAGTGCAGACGGACAGATAGTTCGGTCCTTGAGGCACATGTTCTGCAACAGCCAGAGGAGTTGCAGCTCATTCTTCCTCAACAGGGAGAATCTGTACACTGCGCCATTGAGAGCGAAGCCGAACATGGAGGATCCTCGCTTCCAGGGTGTCATTGGCGTGAGCTCGTTCATGGAGTCGAGAACGAAGCGAATGATCGTGTCCGGGAGGCGAATTTCTGCCGGTTGCGAAACAGGGCCCCAGGTATCAGGATCTCTTCCGAGCTTGGATACGCGGACACCTCCGCCACGGCTGGCCATGAAAGCTAGAGGAGTACTACCGGGACAAATGTAATGAGCCACGCCATCACGCTGCACTTGGTCCCATTCGCGGGTTTTAAGCGTTCCATCAACTGCTTCGAAGATCATGAATCCATGCCGTGCAGTGGTCACGAAGATAAATGGTCCATAGACGGTGATAGCGACCGCAACAGAGGGGAGTTTCTTTGCGGTATCGCGAGCCCATCTGGTCTCCGCACTGCGGGATGTCACTGGGAACAGTATGTTCCCTGCACCGATGATCAGACTGTCACGGAAAGGTGCAATTGCACGCACAGGCCCGGACACGGTTTGCACATGTTTAGTGGTGAAGTTGACTCGGGAGGGGTCGGATGTATCGCGATTCGCATGCATGATAATGACACGACCCAGGAGAGGCCCTCGTGGTTCCAGCGCTGGCAGTGAGGTGCCCAATACGATGAGATGATACTTTTGACCATTTTTCGCGAATGCCCAGTCCAAGATGGAACTGATCGTCTCTCCGGGAGAGCTCTGAGGGTTTTCGGGTCTCATCGGATCCGATTCTTCTCGATGCACGACATCATGCTGTGAGTCAGGGTCGACGCATTCAAGATACGAGCGCGTGGTGATGTGATTCGGTGCCAAGTGATCCTCAACTTCACTTATGCTGTAGGATACAAGGAGTCTTTGAAGATGTTCTGAATAAGTCAGCCTGGTGGCAGTTCCAGGCAAACCAATGCGTCGAGGAACCATCTTGGGGTCCTTGCCCAGAGCACAAATGAGAAGCTGTCGGTCTGCGAAACAGAAAAGGCTTCCCGACGCTGAAGTTTGCGGGTTGACGAGCCCGCAGCCGTGAACGTTGACAGGGAAGTACGCAGGCTAGCCCCAAGTTAGATCTCAATTGCTTCACGTGGGAAGCGTATCATTCAACTTACATTGTTTTGATCTGTGATCCATACTCGTTGTAAGATGCAACCCAGTGGCAGTCCGTCGAGGGGATATGAAACTCGCCACAGCTCGTTTCCACATACGAGTAGCGCAAATGTATCCGTACTCTGTACAAACACAGACGTGGTCCCAATGCGTTTGGGTTCCTGTTGGATTAGGTCTGTAAGAAAGACGGGATCAGCATAAGTAGTCAGTACAAATGAACCATCTCTGACTTACTGATCAAGGGAGAACCCTCAAAGTCTAGTTCGAACGGGACGAGAATTCCACTCCGCAGACCACAGAGCAAGAAAGCATGCAGGGTGCCGCTCAAGGTGACGCGAATGGCGGTAACGCTGTCGATAGCCCGCGAGATTTCATCACTGTCGCCCACGTTGACTGTCGCCTTAGAGAAGTATGTGATGACTCCATTCTCAACGCGGAAGACTCGTAAAGTACCTCTCCCAGAGCCCACAAACACAAAGCTCATATCTCCGAACTTTTCAAGAGATACGCAAATGGGCTCGAACTCAATTTTGTGCGGTGGACCAACGTTCAGGCGGACTTCATCATCTTTCACAATGACATTGGCAAAATAAAGGCTCACTGAGTCATTTTGTCGCACCGCAGTGACCACGGCCGAATTCGGACCGTCGACGTCGACAGCCAGGATAGAAGTGCCCAGTTCATGTGGGAGTCGGGTATTCAAGGATAGGTTCTGGGGCACAAACAGGTGTGTCGCGTTCTCAGTGACCTGGATGAGAACACCGTCAGAAGTACAACCAGCCGCCAGCGTCTGAGCAGTATCCAGACCCGTATCATTCTCGTCAAGGGCGCCGATGCCTTCTTCCGGATTCAAATAAAGAAGCAAGGTAGACATAGGATCGGTAATAAGAACGTAGACACCGCCATTGACGTCGTCGCTGATTGCCCACAGGTTTCGAATACCCGCAAAGTGTTCAAGGGGAACTGCAAATCCGAGCTGAGCCTCAATGCCATACCGAAGCTCGTGGAGTGCTCCATGGGAGGAAGAAGACGCAGAGCAAACGAATAGACGGTCTCGAGAGACCTGGTGGTGCGGCATACGTTTGGCACCCGACCGTATCATGACGGCATCAGTGACTGGGGCCCAGTTGAGGAATCGTTGTTCACATTTGGGTTGATCCCTTGCCTCCAATTTGTAGAGCCCACCGTCACCCATGCTACCCGCCGCCAGGATGAAGTCGCCACCCTCATGGCCCATATCAAGAGCATCGAACGCCAAGTCGACATTGCAATGAAGCTGACCCAGACTGGTTGTGAGTTCGAGTTCGCCTCCATTGTTAAACTCGAGAAGATAGATCCAGCCGTCCTCGCGACAAAGGTAAATCCCATCGTATTTCTGACTATAAAGCCAGTTGCGCGCAGGCCTCGCCCAGCGAGTCCATAGAGGTGCCTCCGAAACTTCGGTGTTGGGGGCAATCAGAGGATATCGCGTTGGCCGAGTATAATTATTCAAAGAATACACAGCCATGCCCGTCGTGGTAATAACCAAGAAGGAGGATTCCTTGGTCAGTGGCACAATCATGGTTGGCATTCTGTCAGGCCTGAGGAGCTTGAATTCGAAGTGCTGCGGGGGATCTGTTGCAGGGTCCTGATCGTCTTGCCATTCGTAGACCGAGCCATATGTAGTCCCCTTCTTAACCAGAATGATGAGCAGGATGATTTTCTTGTCGTCGACAGATTTGGGATAGAGGAACTCCATGAACATGATCATTCCTTCGCACCGATAGAAAGTTTCCTATGGTAACAACTGATGAGCATATGTTTACAAGATCAACAGATCTTCACGTACTTTGTGGATCGGCTCCAAACGGCCACTAGCGAGTTGAAGTTGAAGTTCTCGAGAAGGTTTGAGCCGTAAAAGCCCAAAATAGTTGCTCGAGGCACTGATTGCGACAGCGCGAGACCTAGATGGTGATTAGCATAGAAATCTACAAAGCTCGGATACAGATGACACCTACTTTGGATCAACAGCCATATGTTTTCCGAATTTCTCAGGTAGATTGACATCAACTGGCAATGGTCGGCGGAATGTGATAAACTCGTTCGGCGAAGAAGGCGAACAGCACAGAAAAACAAGCTGTTTCATGTCCAATGAAAGAACAAGGATCTGAGAAGGGAGTGTGTCGAGGAGTTCTGGAGTGGTATAATGCCCCGCGGAAGGATCTCGAGTCTCTAGGTGTGAGTCCCAGGGTAGCTGGGTGCTGATATTGAGAACTTTGGCTCCAACGATGGAGCCGGTAAAGTCGGTTTTTTCGAGCACATCTTGAAGGTAACCACCCATGGCGGCCTCTTTGATTAGAACTCGTCGTTGACCCACAAAGACAACATCATTGTGGTTCTTGTTCCGGAGTCTTGCCGGAAGTATCCATTGTATCACGGGACTGGGGAGAAGGGTTTGAGTGAAGACGCCGAGGAGCCCAGTGATCTCCTGTGGGCGTTGACTCTCAGACGACATGCCTGAATGAGCCCCTAGACTTCGTCGGTTCGTCATGTTTGGACCCGCCTGTGGAGACACAACATGGATGGGGAAAGAGGCGTCGCAGATGCAAGAGGGAAAGTGAAGAGGTCCAGGAGATGCAAGAGAGAAGAGTGGAGGAGTACAAGACGCGACGAGCACCTCAGGCCCGAAAATTATCCGTTCTCAACTCAGGACAGGAGTGGCCTGGAGGTTTGTGCACAGAATGGAAGGCTTTATATGCTCCAACTCAATATATCATCGCCTCTCTGGGCAATTGATATTGAAGACCCACGTCTACCTAGGGTTCGAAATGTGACAGAAAAAGAGTAAATATATAACGAGGCTTGCTATACCATGCTCAACAGGTACCTAGCTCTCTCAGTTGAGCATTTGTGGTGTTGGCATGTATGGATGCGGATGTTGTGTTGACTTATCCTGGACCTCTCCTATTCGGACTAATCAAAGAACGTAGGGTCAAAGTGTAGTTCCTCGTTGAATTGATTTTCAACAAGTCTCACATAGCCCTAGCTTTGCCATGTCAATATATGCAATATCAAAGATGGAAGTGAGAGCCACTGGAGGGACATACAGCTTTGAGAGCTGGTAAGTGAGAATATGACTTCTCGAAGGCTTGCTTACAAGACTCATACAAACTATTATCAGCTGGTATCGTCAGCTGATAAAGTTATATAGAGTCTAGTTAAACTGGTGTATAGAGGAGCTCTGTCCAGAGCTAAGTGCATGACCTGTGGGGTGATTTCACCCACGACCGTAGACCCTTAAGATAGAAACCAGCCAAGCAGACCAGTTGCAAAGGGAAACAGTCTGCCTTCGAGTTCTTGTACTGGGATTTCTGGCCGGGGTCAAACGTGGATGCACAAGCGCGAATGAAGTCAAGCTGCCGTGTTTTTGCAGGTGGAGGGAATCACGTTGTTGTTGCCTCAGGCTGTCAGGCGGGACCACGCAACACTATCGTATGAATCTCCTTCTCTCCGATATACACTTATCCTCGGCAAGTCGTGCATGAAAACCATTTTCAACCAGATTCTGAGACAATAAACCACATTGAAACGCCTTAGCCTTGCTCTGGGAGTTGTGTCCATAAAGCCGCCGATATTGCCGCTATAACCCCTTTCGGAAACCATCGTCGACTGGCGTGTGAGATACTTGGCTGAGGCCGGGTGGAGAAAATACACAAATAGTATCTGGGCAAATGGCTCGGACTTGATTGTGGATTCTTGTTACACATACGCCTTTCTGAATAATTACGGCACTATTTCTCAGGAACACGCTGAAATCAACGTTGCATGAATCGTGGAAATGGATTCATCAAGCGTAAAGCAGAGCAATGGCAGCTCTTCGGAGGCATCGGTATCTACGGCCGATGAGAAGCACACAGATGAATCGACGAATCAACCAGCAGAGTCCGTGGAGTCTCAGCAGAAAGCCAAAGCCAGAGCGGAGAAGGCCGAAACCATCCGCCAAGCATGCGACGCGTATGACATTGAGACGTTGATATCATATGCCACAACTGAAGGTGGGCTCCTTGAGGATGAGCTGCGTCAACGAGCCTGTATGTTCAATTGAATAATCTATGAAGGATTCGACTAACAGAATGTGCCAGGGCCAATTCTACTACGATGCGATGAAAGCGCACGACTTGATGATCCGAAGCCCCTGACTGACTTGTCACGACATATCGATGAGGATCAGGTGCAGCTGGATGTTGACCGGTCCTTTGTATATTATCCTAGCGGTCAGTTACGGTGGAAACATGGATGACCGTTGAACATAACTGATTGATATCGTCAAGCCCCCGCAGGAGAGCTTTCTGAAAAGAAAGAGCAATTATCTGATCTAATTATTCAGATTCTCAGAAACCACCCGATGCTATGCTACTTCCAGGGCTATCATGATATTGTGCAAGTCCTTCTTCTGGTGTTGGGCAAGCAGAAAGCTTTGCCAGCTATGACACAACTATCTCTCTTTCGCATCAGGGACTATATGCTGCCCTCCCTCTCACCAGCCCTGAAGCACTTGCGACTTATTCCAGCAATTATCGAAACCACTGACCCGGCATTGCGACAGCACCTTTCCACCATCCAGCCATTCTTCGCTCTTGCAGCCACACTGACACTCTATGCACACGACATCCAGGAATACAGCGACATTGCCCGACTGTTTGACTATCTCTTAGCCCGTGAACCCGTGGTCGCCATCTACCTGTTCGCGGCAATCATTTTATCCCGAAGAGAGGAACTTCTGGAAATCCCCTTGGAAGAACCAGAAATGCTCCACTTCAAACTTTCGAAATTACCGCACCCCCTTGACCTGGATGGTCATATCCTGAGAGCAGAGCAGCTCTTCAAGGACCACCCGCCTGAGTCTCTACCTTTCGGGGCTTGGAAAAACATCCCTAGCTGCAGCGTTCTTAAGACATCACGAGATCCGTACCAAAAGTATTCAGTGGAAGAGGCTGAACGACTGTTTGAGCGGCAGACACGACAACTGCGGAACGAGGAGCGCCGTAAACAAGCGCTTGAATTTGCGTGGAGACATCGCCGGGCTGTTGGGTCTATGGCACTGGCTATTCTGGTCGGTGCTGCATCAATCTACATTCGCAAGAAGGGACTCGATATATCCATCTGGTCTTATGTCGGTTGGCTCCGGGGTGCCTACAAGGGCTAGATTGGCCTTGATCAGCTGTCTATGCACAGCTTTGTCTGTGTTAAAAGTGTACGATGTTGATACAAATGGCGAAAGACCGATGTGTTTGGAGATCCCAGAAAATTAATGTTTAAGCATTTGATCTCGAATAAATTGGAAACATAGTTTTAAACAAGTGAAGGAGCTATGGGATGTGAAGTGGAGTGGCTAAGTGTGGCGCCCGCTCGGGGAAGGCTGATGTGTACACTTCCCAACTCTCCGATAACAACTACCCAACTCAATCCACCACTATGGCAAACCGGGGTTACGACGTGGTTGTCGATGTGGATGCCGAGGTGAGAATCCCGGATATCCATTCTACTACCCTCGTCTCTAACACAGCAGCAGGGCGACCTCGGACATACAGACTTGCAAGAGGACCTTGAATTCCACCCGTCCAGTGAGTCCCCTCCAACGCCAGCAAAAAAGCACCTCCCGATTCCAACAACTAACCATTGATCCTTTCACTGTACCTCAAGACTTTGAAAATGATCAACGCACCGCCAAAGCACAAGCCGATTCCACCCCGTTCCTAGGCGGCAGCTCCTCGCGCGGCGGCCGTGACCGGTCCCCTGGCGGCACGCCGACAAAGCACACCTGGTGGTCGCTGCACTACTACGAGCGATTCTTCGATGTCGATACAAACGAGGTGATGCGCCGTTGCGTCGCGGCGCTATATCCGCGATCGAACTTCCTGGACGTGCTGGAAGGCAATCCTGACCTGTACGGGCCTGTCTGGATCGCAACGACTGTTGTGGTGATTCTGTTTTTGACAGGTACCATCTCGCAGTGGCTGTCGAACAATGACGACAAGCACTTCCAATACGACTTCAGACTGCTGTCTGGGGCGGCAGGCTTGATTTATGGCTACACGGGTATTTTGCCCATCGCGCTGTGGGGGGCTCTGCGCTGGTTCGGGAGCTCGACGGCTGATTTGATCGAGTGCTGGGCTCTTTATGGATACTCGAACTTGGTCTGGATTGGCGTGGCGCTTGTTAGCTGGAGCCCGCTGACTGCGCTTAACTGGGCACTTGTTGGTGTCGGCTTTGCCTGGACCGTGTTCTTCCTGCTACGCAACCTCTATCCCGTTTTGAATGCAACGGATGCTAAGACCAGCAAGATTCTTTTGGTTTTGGTGGTTGCACTACATGCGGGCCTGGCTATTGCCATCAAGATCCTTTTCTTTGCGTGAGTCTTTCCCTACTCCTCTTGGTTTAACTTTTAGCTGACTCTGTTGATAGCCACGGAAGCCCGGTCTCGAAGAAGAACAAGGACAAGGATAACGATGCCGATGACAAGCAGCAGATGATGTTCTAAGGCAAAGACTGAGGGTACGATGCAACGTTCTCGTGGAGTTGAGGTTCTGGACACTTCAGCGGTAGCGGCTTTGCTCGGGTAGCATGTGGTTCCTCGTGTCTTCCGATAGGCGTGGTCTTTGAGATTGGATCATGCATCTGTATTGTATGTGTACCTACGAGCTGTCGACGGCTCGTATAGTTCCAATGCGTATTGCACTTGCATTCAATGGCATCTAGTCAATGTAGCCCATGTGCAACTAGACAAGACACCTTCGAAAGCACCTGGGCACCAATCTAGACACTCAATCGCAGCCACACCAGTAGCAGCACAAGAGCTCCTGATATCCCCACCTTGGGTATTCAGACCCAAAGCATACGTAGAGCCCTCGAGCTTCATACAGAACAAAGACATAGCCCCAATGTTGGAATGGTTTGAACTTTTACTTCAATTCATGGACACCGGCTTGGAAGCCGAGAGGAGCCAACTAACAAAAGTATTGACTGTGGCTTGATTGTTTCATCATTTCTAACGCCATGCGTAAACCTCTCCATGTCACGTTCCAGCCATACACCAAACTTGGATCCTGCACCACAGCACACCGAGCACAACACCGATAAGCGAGTCGTTTATTTGAGCTTCTTCTTGGGGCGGAGCTGGTTGGTGTGGCCGCACTTCTTCTTACGGCAGTTGGTGGCACGAGGGGGGAGACGAGCCTGAAGCATAGTGTTAGTTTATTGTTCTCGCTGAATAGGAATGATATGTCGTGTCGCTTTCAATGAGATCATTGCGCAAAAAACGATATTCATGATGCGACCGGCATATCCGAGAGGTAGACGTACGTAGCACTTGCGGCAGATGGCCTTGTCGCAGTTGTACTTAGAGGCAAGGGCCTTCAGGGAAGGCTCGATGATACCACCACGCAGACGCAGAACGAGGTGAAGGGTGGACTCCTGTAGTTGGTTCCATGTCAGCCACAATTCCACCGAGTACAGACACGATCACGGTCAAGACCAGGCTTGCTCCTCCTCTTTCGTATCATAGCAGGGAGTGTCGTAGCGGCGAATGTCGAAGCCCCAATCCACCCTGGATACACGTATGCCCACACCCAGCCTGGTCCCACCATGACAGAAGATCGATTCCCAATATCTCGTACCTTCTGGATGTTGTAGTCGCTCAGAGTGCGGCCATCCTCGAGCTGCTTGCCGGCGAAGATAAGACGCTGCTGATCCGGGGGAATGCCCTCCTTGTCCTGGATCTTGGTCTTGACGTTGTCGATGGTGTCGCTCGACTCGACGTCGAGGGTAATGGTCTTACCCGTCAGGGTCTTGACGAAACTGTTGAGCCATATTAGTCCACATTCTTTGATTCCTCCATGTCCGTGCGTTGGGAGCGGTCGGGGGCGGTTCGCGGGCAACGAAGCGATCGGGGATTCAGGATGACCTACATCTGCACTAAAGGCGCGGAAAGAAGAAAATGTTAGCTCGTCATGATCACACAGTTCTCAGGAATATGTTGGCGTGATTTATAGGGCACGTACTGGTTGCGAGTTTTCGTTGGTGTCGGCAGTCGGTCGCTGAGTTCGAGGCGGAGGAGGCGATGCACATTTGAGGATTTCTCGCTTAGCAAAGGTGGACCGACGGGGATACCCTAAGCCCTAACTGCTTCCGCTTCGGTACCTGTCACGTGAGATGCACCGGTTTCCGACTTCGACGTCATCTCGGACTATAAACTATTTTGAAACGAGATTCCTAGGTCCCGGAGGAGATTTTTCATTGTAGCTTTGACGAAGCGATTCGCTTGACTTTTCTACAGTGTAATCCATGATATCCCCACTTTGATACGATGATAACGCCTATCAGACCAAAGGCTGCTTGCTATATGTACTTCTTGCTGTGTTCACTTTTTGAGATAAATCCATTCCTTGAATCTAATGTCTAACGCCCACGCGATGAGAAAGATTCTATACCTGGATCATAAGCCCTCTTCCAGTCCCATTTCGTACATTTCCTCGTCTAGCTCATCCAGCTGGGCGCCATCGCCATCATTCGCCTCTGCCACACCCCATTTCTTCATATACGCCTCGCGTCGCTGGTCTTCCAGCCACTTTCCAATCCTCCATTCGGTCACCGCAACAGCTCGCACAAGCGTCGGTAACGAGACAGCTGCCAAATCCGCCGCAATTTCGTAGAACCTGCGCGCTGTTTCAGGGAGCTGAGATTCCCATCTATACCGACGGTACCAGGATCCCGGCCGAACATGGTCTGCATCTTCGCTAGGGTTGACTGGTGCAGGCCCAAGTGCAACCATGACAGATCTGAGGACCCTCTGGAGAGCTGCACTGGGGTCGGCAGACTGCTTCCCTTGCTGCGTTTGTGGCTCTGGTCTACTGGGCGAGAATAGATCGGCGACGGGGTTCTTTCCCCCGTAACTATCCAACCAGCTGCTCTCGTACCAGTCCATATACTGGTCCAGCTGATCGAGATCCATCCGGAACACGTCGTGATCGTTCAATCGAATGAGTGTCTCTTTGTCGAGCTTATCGTCCTCGGCCATGCTGAGATTATCGAACCATTTCTGGTTGTCTGCCCATCTCGACCAATCCATGGACTGGGTGGCAGGTTCACTATATGAGGCGGTATACCGCTCCAGGTCGTCGAATGGGAATATAAGCTTGGTGGAAATGACAAGAAGCACCACCAGTCGCACTTCTGGCAGCTTGAGTGACTCTCTTCGTTCGTTATTCCGACGCAGTCTCGGATATGCAAAGTCGAAGTCAATGAGTTTTTGCAGCGACTTGACTGTGTCGTACACATCAACTAGGTATCGTCAGTGCTCTTTCCATAGAGCATGAGTAGATGGAATGGTCATACTTGGAACAGCCAATCTTCTAATGTGTCGATAAAGGAGGAGAGGTGAATTCAGGGGAGGAAGCGCAACCCCAAAGCGACGTTGATAGTACATCGCCAAGTCCAGACATCCAGAATGGATTTGTTCCACTTTTGGGATGCGCTTTTCAAAAGAGTCAGTAGGCTTCCGGCTTAATCAAGCTTTGCAAGTTGAAACACTCACGCCAATGTCAAAAATTGCGATGAATTCTGGAGGAAGTTTATCTCGCATGTCTCGAGGTATACTTTTGACAGCTCGGATATAGGGAATATCCTGGCGTATAATTAAGCTGGAAATGAGAAGAAGGGGGTTAGGTCATTTTCGTTGAGCCGAAAAGAACAATACCCAAGACGCCAAATGACACTTGTGGCAGATACATACTGATAAAAGTCGCTCACACAGATAGGAAGTCGCATCAACAAGGCTGCTAGGTAGCAGAGAGCGACGGAATCAAGCAGACGAGGCCATTGAAGGTACCTCTGCCCTACCTTGAAGCCTAGGTCCTCGGATTCGTCGGTGTCACCGGCTTGGGAGCTGAAGACTTCGCGCTCGCTCTCATCACCATCCTCATCTTCTGCGGACTCGTTGATCCGCAGTGTGAAGGTCTGAAGCCGCAAAGCCCAGAGATCGCGAACAATGGCCTGCACAATGTTAGTTTCTTCTGGCTCGTGAATCATCTCAAGGATTAGCGGCCACTTTTCAAGCTCACCTCGAATTGGTCTGGGAATCCGTGATCGTGCACCAGCGCATGGCATTGCTTCCATAGAATCAACTGATACGCCTGTAAGAACAAAGTAGCCGCCCGTCGACCACGATAGGCTATTTTTACCGGCGTTAGCGATTGAATGCGGCAAACACAGGATCCGACATACTCTTTCGAGACCTCTCCTCCTTCTCCTTCCTCACCCGGTTCCTGTGACCCTGAGTCCCGAAATCATCCGGGTCTTCTTCGATTTGTCGACCCTGCAAACAGACTCAGCCACCAGTTTCAAGAGTTCGCAAACTTCCCCGCTCCATGATGCGGGGATGGGGATGCAACGCAGGGCAGAAAGAGAGACATGCATACCTCCTGCAAGTGACCTCTCCGACAGAACCAGAGACCGTTGTCGAGATAGTATTTTCGTTCACGGCATCCCTCTTGGCCGCAGACCCCGCGGGTGACATAGTCCATGCCGAGGCAATGCGATCATGCTGGTTGGACGGGAATGTTCGCCCGTTTGTGAGTGTTTGACGTTCCGGAACATATTTTTTTTTCTGCCCAGCGACCGCCGATGCTCCCAAAGGTCAAAGGTTCCTAACACGCACGTTGGCATTCGAGAAGTTCCAGGCGATCTAAAAGTTTCGTAGAATTGTACGGTCGTATCTAATTTTCAAGTATGCAATTTCTACGGTCGCTTTGCAGGGTGATGGAGTTATACTTGGGATACACCCTGAGGTTATACAAAAAATAACTATAAAGGTTTGCGTATTTATTCATTCGTCACACTATCATGAGATGCTGGGACTCAGAACTGGCCTTCGGACAACACTGTATCATGCCAACCAAAGCAATCCTTCTTGTCGGTACAGCCTACATCCAAGGCGAGATGACCATATCTTTGAAGTAACAGAGCAAGCCATCAATTATCCAAGGATTCGCATCCTCCATGGAACCATTGAAGATGAATTTTTTGGGGGGAAAGAAGCCTCATTTGAAACATAAAGGTTGGCATAACATGTGGGAGACCCAGGATTATTGCACTTATTTGCCCTGGGGAGCCTCCTTGGCGTCAATGGCACACTCCTCGCCCATGGCGGTCTGAATGATGACGTCTAGAGATGAATGGTTAGAGAGCACTGTTGCGGAACCCGGGGAGAGTTGCAGGGCTACTTACTGACGTCCTTCTCCTCCTCCCTGAAGAGCCTAATGATACGCTCGCCGACCTCGCCCTCGGGGACCTTGACATCGTCCTTGGTGTCACCGTCGTCCTTCATCAGGGAAAGGAAGTCATCATCGGTGATGTCCAGCTAGAGAGAGATTGTGATTAGTATATGTTTGTATACGCGCACAAGGGGCAAGTGACTCACAAGCTGGTACTCCTTACGGGAGACGTTGGGGACGTCCATGTTGTGGGTGGAGGGGGACAGATCCTCGAGCTTCTTGCCGGTGAAGATATCGATGGCGACAATGTGGACCTTGGCGTGACCGTGCTTGCCGGTCTTGGAGGTGGACATGTCAACAATCTTGCAGGGACGGCCCTTGATAACGACGTGACCGTTCTTGCGCAGAGCAGAGCACTGCATGGGGTAGGTGGTCGAGGCGCCGGCATCGGCGGACTCGAAGGTAACGTCGTGCTATTTTTCCATCGTGTTAGTCAGTAAATTAGTGACGAGAGGGGTTGCGTGGTGTCAAAGAGGGGAGTCGCAAAATATGCGGGGATGAGAGAGAATCCTAGCGAGTCGAATGGGACTGGGGGAAAGAAGGGTGTAGACATAGGGCGGGAAGAATAGCGTACCTGCTCGTCAGACATAATGAAGGTAGTTTTTCGAGGGTGAAAAGGGATTCGTTGAGGGAGTAGAAGGCGAGATGGAGAAAAGAAAAGAGGAGTTTTCTCGACAGAAAAAAGCCTTTGTGGTGGGGTTCTGGTCGCTACGTCCGAGTTTGGTTTAGTGCCTAGCTCCATGTATTGTCGCGCCAGTCGCTGCAATTTGCCCCTTCCTATCTACTCTGCCTGCAACTATGTGGCGCGACCGCATTTCAGGCCAATCTACACCATCGGGTGCTAATCGCAATCCCTCGTTACCTCGCCGATCCTCCTCTCAGCTCTCCCTGGGCCCCTACAACAATCGCCCCGGAGCCTCCAGAAACTCGTCCACTTCCCTACTTTTCACACCGAGCGACTCCAATACATCTCTCACAGGAGCGGGCAGACCTTCCAATGGCTTAGGGTTGAGACAATCAAGCTTACAGCGGTCGCGCCCGGCTGCTGTCCCTGACCCATTGGAGGTATTAAATGGGATCATTGGCAAGGAAAGACAGCAGAAAGACGTTCCCCAGTTATCAAACCTGCCGGATAGACCGACGGGATTGGTAGAAAATATCCAGTTTGATGGCCTGAGTCTGGAGGAGTTTGTGGCCAAATCTGACCCGACACCGACTCGAAAGGCACGGAGCAGTGATATCAAGGCGCAAACGATCCAGCAGTTCGAGCAGGAGCGAGAAAAGTTTGAAGGGTTGCACAAGTCAATTACCGACTGTGACGATGTGTCCAAGTCGGTCGAGCTGTACTTGAATGACTTCCAGAGTGAGCTGGGGGCGGTGTCTGCGGAGATTGAAACATTGCAGACCCGCTCCACGCAGCTGAATGCGATGCTCGAGAACAGGCGCAATGTGGAAAAGTTGCTAGGCCCGGCCGTGGAGGAGATCAGTATCTCACCGAAAGTCGTGCGTACGATCGCCGAGGGACCCATGGATGAAAAGTGGGTGCGCGCCCTGAATGAAATTGATGCTCGGACAACGAGCATCGAAGCGAAGGCATCTTCATCCAGCGGTTTCAAGGCTATTGAGGATGTGCGCCCACTTTTGATTGATTTGAAGAATAAGGTAAGCGACAGACAAGAAAATGTGGTGAGCTGCAGTTAACCATGGGACAGGCGATCGAACGAATTCGAGATTACTTAGTGTCGCAGATCCGATCAATGCGATCACCAAATATTAATTCGCAAATTATCCAGCAACAGCGACTAGTGAGGTTCAAGGACCTGTACCGCTATCTTTCAAAAGTCCACCCCAAACTTGCTGGGGAGATCTCCCAAGCATACATCAACACGATGCGCTGGTACTATAATTCCAGTTTTACTCGTTATCTCCAATCACTCGAGAAGATCAAAGTCTATCCCAGTGACCGGAATGAAGTTCTCGGAGGCGATCCCTCATCTCATCGAACCGGTTAGGCTTTTGATCAAGACCACCTCCTGTACCCATGCTGATGTTCAACAGGAAATATCCTCCCTGGTGGCCGAGCTAGCTCTGCCGCACATGATCCTTTCTCACTAGGTCGACGCATTGATATTCTCCGAACTGGAAATAAACAGGCGCTGTCCTCTTATCTGGCCGAGGAAGACAACACATATCACGGCATTGAAGTGCCATTCCGAAACTTCAACATTGCCCTGGTGGATAACGTATCAGCCGAGTACTCCTTCATGACCGAGTTCTTCTCTCCCCTGACATTCCATCAAATCTCGCGTAAGGCTATGGAGATCTTTGAGCCCGTCTTTATGCTTGGCCAAAACCTGACGAAGAAATTGATCGACCATACCTCGGACTCTTTGGGTGTTTTGATGTGTGTCCGCCTGAACCAACGCTCTGCATTCGAGCTCCAGCGACGCAAAGTGCCCGTCGCTGACTCATACGTGAACGGGATTAACATGCAGCTGTGGCCTCGCTTCCAGGTCATCATGGATCTGCACGCGGAATCGCTCAAGCGAGTTGGATCGAATACTGGTCGTAGTGCGGTCTCCGCCTTGTCAATCGCAGGTGGTGATGACCTGAAGAACTCATCGGCTCCGCATTTCCTGACTCAACGGTTCGGCCAACTCATGCATGGCATCCTGGTACTGAGTAGTGATGCCGGAGATGATGAGCCTGTGTCTAACAGCTTGGCCCGGTTGAGCACAGAGTTCGATGCCATGCTGGCGAAACTGAGTCGAAATGGCACAGATGCTAAGCGCAGAGAGCGATTCCTTTTCAACAACTATTCATTGATCTTAACCATTATTAGTGTATGTGTTACTTCCAAGACTCTTTTTTCCAATGCTCACATGTCATAGGATACCCAAGGCAAACTAGCTGTTGAGCAGAGACAGGTCAGTTTTTCCAGCCTTCCGGAGATATTCTATACTAATCAGCATGCAGCATATGGACGAAATGCTTAAGAACTGTAGCAAGCGTTAGCGATCGCATAGCGTCTAGGGACATGTATATTCTGAACATAAAGAAATTAATACCACTTTCATCTTTATATATACAGTCGTAGTCGTAGTGTTCTTAATGTTGGTCTCGAAAAGCTCCACCTCAGATAGCGGAGCCCATTACGCCGATTATCAAGTGTGGGGCCTCCAGGCCTCGTTATCTCGACAGCTGCTCTGCTGCATTCCCCCTGGCAAAGATGCTCGCGCGTAGGATTTTGAAGGGAGAACCGGCTCTACGCCGCTACTTCTCTTCCGCGAAGGTTTCGCGTGCCGACTTCACTCATGCGGTGAGTTCACCTTGTCTGCTCCTAGGGAGATAGCTCCAGCTGTGCGGAGTACATCCACGCAAGAGCCACAATTGACAAAGAACAGGTTATCGGCGCTGGAGTGGTCGGACTCGCAGTTGCGCGACAGCTCGCAGCACGCGAAGGCACCTCGACCATCCTCTTTGAACGACACGATGCCCCCGGCACCGAGACCAGCAGCCGCAACTCCGAAGTGAGCCGCACTCCTACCATGCAATTGCGCACTCAATAACACAATTGACCATCAGGTTATCCATGCCGGCCTCTACTACCCATCCGACTCGCTGAAAACGAAGCTTTGCATCCGCGGCCGTAACATGCTTTACGATCTCTGCGCCAAACACGACATCCCGCACCGCAACACCAAAAAATGGATCGTTGCCCAGAACCCAGAGCAATGGGAAGCCTGTCTACGAGTGCATAAACACGCACAAGGACTAGGCGATGTCCCGACCCGCCTCGTCAGCCGCGACGAAGCAGCCCGTCGTGAACCGGACGTGAAAGCCGACGCGGGCATCGTCGAGAGCGAGACCACCGGTATTGTCGATAGTCACTCGTTGATGACATATCTACTCGGGGACTTTGAGGAGCGTGGCGGGGACACCGTGTTCAAAACACGCGTGACGAATGTCGAGGCTGTTAATGGCGAGTTTAGAATTACCGCTGTTTCGGATGAGGATGGCTCGGAGACTACCATCACCACTGAGACTCTGGTTAACAGTGCCGGACATGGTGCTTGCGCTGTTAATAACCTCATTCTCCCGCCCGAACGACACCGTGTACCTTACTATGCCAAAGGAACGTATTTCTCCTATGGCGCGTCGCGGCCTCGTACTTCCGTGCTTGTCTACCCTGCCACGTTACCAGGCCATGGCGGGTTGGGAACCCATTTGACTCTCGATATGGGTGGGCGTATCCGCTTCGGTCCTGACGTTGAGTGGATTGATGATCCTTCGGATTTGAAGCCCAGTCCTGCGCGGCTGGAGGAGGCCATCCCGGAGATTCTGGCGTATATGCCCGGCGTGGACCCGGCGGCTATTTCGTTGGACTATTGTGGGATCCGGCCTAAGTTGGGCCGGGGTGCGGGTGTCAATGTTGGTAAGACGTTCCAGGACTTTGTGATTCGGGAAGAGGAGGGATTCCCTGGGTTTGTGAATTTGTTGGGCATTGAGAGTCCCGGGTTAACGAGCTCGTTGGCTATTGGGGAAATGGTTGATGGCATTCTTTACCGATAGGTGGTGGCCTGTGGCTTTGCATAGCACAGCGTAAATATTTTGCCCGTACCTGTATATACCTAGATGGACTATTGTTGAAGATAGCGTTGCTGAAGAGAAGAGAAACCAGGGAGAAAACTGCGATTATACACACTGATGCAACCAACCCCCTTCCACGTGGGCAATTTAACCTTCAACTCCAGGGCTCCAGAGTCCTTAACTCAATTTAACTCGTAAACATCAGGAACCAAAGCAATCCCAAGGGTTTTAATAGTACCTAGGTATATAATATCCATGTCACTCAGGTCATATCGCAGTTCCAGCCGGCGTTGAGAAGCCCGTCCCACCAATAAATGAAGTAGTAATACACGAGAAACATATATCGAGACCCGACGAAAATCCCAGCTAGAGAGAAGTGAGAGACTGAACTCATTCCACGTCCATCAGAACATCACTCATAATATGGAGTACATAGGAGTATTTCTTGACACTCCACTTCCCAGAATCCTTGAGCAGATTCGCATAGTCCAACAGGATCCTTCTCGCGGACTGATATCCGGCCTGCACAGGCACACCGCGGAGGTAAATGGTGGCACCATTGCGAATGAAATTCACAGCTGGGTCATCACTGGGCGAAAAGGCTTGGCTACCTCCTGGCTCCATAAAGCTTGTGAAGCCCTCAGTACCAACCTGCTGCCAATCGACATCGTCCAAGAGCTCGATCGACCCGACGCTGGAAGGCGTGCCGGCGGAGTCGGGTACCATGAATGTGTAAAGGCCCAGTACAAGGGCTGCAGAGAAGAGAGATAAGACGGAGTGGAAGGTAGGATGGTCGGAGGCTTTGCGGTTGGTCATGGCCTTGTAGATGTGCGCCGCATGGAGACAGGCCCGTCGGGCTGCGGGTGTCTGCGACCATTCGGTGATGTCGTCGAGTGCTTTGCGACCTGGAGCTGGCCCGGCGCGACCAGCGGCAAGGTCGAAGATCTGGATGTCGGCTGTAAGCATCATGCACATGTGGTGCCACATGATGAGAGCGTTAGGGTTGAGCCGGTCCATTGTTTCGCCGTACTTGGTCGCGATCTGGGATTGGAGCGATGGGAGACATCTGGCGCGGCCGTCCATTGCGTATGTATTGCAGGGTGCGAAGGGGTAACCGGCGTGGTTTGAGAGGAGGCGGTGGTAGGCCTCTGACTGACGGAGTTGAATCATTGCCAGTACGGCTTGGATGCAGAATTCATCCATGGGCCCTTCAAGGGCGGGGATATCAATGTTTTCGGACGGCGCCAGCACCGTTGGCATCAAGATCCGCTTGCCAGTGCGGATGAGATCTGTCCATCGCATGGATGAGTAGGCGCTGAAGAGCGCTTCACTGCAGGGCATGATGATCTGGACAGAGTCTGGGACAATGATGGGGCTTGTTGAAAGAAGCGACGAGTACCATGCATCCACAAGGAGGAGACCGACGATGACTCTTTTTGATTATTAGCAATAATTGGGAAGGTGGGATAATCATATCTTACCTCTTTGCAGATTCGACTTTGCTCCATGCCTTCCATCTCATGTCGAGGTCGGGTACTGCCTCAAATAGACTCATGTCAAGAATTTGACCCTCAGTCGCTGCAAATAGCCCATGGCGTTGAGTGACCTGCAGAAATGGTTGGCATGGTTAAGGAAAAGGTGCCGATGATGCTTGACTTACCGACATGAGATTTACGTATAGCATTTGACACTGCTCTAAATGGATTTTCTCCTGTTAAAGGATAAGCATTGGTTTTCGCGAACATTGCAGCAAAACATTCATACTCCTGTTAGCACAGCTAGATTTAAGAACAAGAAAGCTGTGGCAAAGATTGACATGGCGCTCGCTGGCGTTTCAACCCCCATAGTACATCTTGCCAGATCAGCCGTAACTCTCTCTAGCACGTACTGATAGTTGTTAGAACTTGGAAATCCACAATCGATAATCGGTTGACCCACTTTAAAATTTACTGAGACAAAGCGTGTAGTGCCCTTGGTCCCCAGCAGCATCATGCCGATTAGAGACATCACATAAAGCAGTGGTAGATGCGTCTTCTTTGCAGAGAAGGTCGGAAGGTGGACGAATGGGACAAGAGGGTGGAAAATGCGGAAGTAGAGATCTAGCGACATATCTAATATCTCTGCGGGAGGGAAGCTTGGGAAAGGAGCCGAAGCCGAGCCGGTAGTGGCAGGAGAGACAGCACCATTCGGATACGCGGATATCTCGCCAAACGCTGCTTGAAGACGTCGTCTGCAGTCCTCGTCCACACCGCACCGTGATCCTTGAAGCAGACCACTATTGCTCGGGGGATGTAAAGAATGAAAAGAGAACACATTGTCAATGTCGGCGTAGACGATGTCCCGCCATAAACTGTTCATGAGGCGACCCGTGTGATTTGGCGGAGCGAGCCAGTACCGCTGGACTTTGTTGAACCGTTCAATGGGAATATTATCACAGCCAGATTTGCCGCTGTCTACAGAATGCCGATTTTGCGGATCTGGTGTAACCGCCATATTACTCTCGCCCATCAGCGGTAAATGAGTATCTCGCATCAAGTCGATCGAGCCGTGATTAGACCCCGAGTCTGTGCAAGGCTCGAGCCATAATTGCAGCATATCATTGGGCACACTCTCAAAACCCATAGCATTTCGAGGAATGTGATTCGCGGGAGTTGGTTCATTCCAGCCGAAATAGTGCGGCTGTTCGTCCATGAGCATCGAATTGATATCCGGTTCTGTGCGGGCATGATGCGCGGAGATATCTGCAAGAAAATCCAAACTCGAGGGAGGGATTCCTGTAGCCGAGAGGGTCATATCACGCGGCGTTGAAAGACCGGGAATCTGATGCGGATCCGCGCCGATAGTGGACAGAAGCTGAGTCCCATTTCCGGGCCCGGGCACCGTCAGCGATGTGCCGACTACCGCAGAAGGGCGTCGATTTTGAGCTTGTTGCACTGTAGAATCTTTCCCGCCCTCAGCGGTTGCGCCGGCTTGGTTGTGGCCTTTGGCATGCCGGCTTAGGACATCACTGCGGCCGAGTTAGAATTTCTGCGATACCACCACGATGCGCTTGCGTGATTCCACACGTTTTACACGACCTTACCTCCTCGAAAAACGCTTATGACAGACATTGCATTCGTATGGGCGTTCTTTAGTGTCTATATGCAGGTCAGCATCCAAACAATCGATTTTCGCAGGAAGCCGGGGACTAACGAGATCGCTCGTGGCGCTTGAAATGCTCAGTCTTCTTGAACTTGCGATCACAGATGGTACACTTTCGAAGGACCATGACGAAGTGTACGGAGAAGCATTACCAAGAACGGGTCATATTTTCGAAAGGTGGCCCTCGGAAAGAGAAGCTTCGACTGAAGTGGAGGGGGAGTTGGGTTAGTCAGCCCGTATCCCGGGGTACTTCCGGGGTTAAGCTGACCGTCTTTCGCCTTTGGATACTGTTTAGGTACTCTGTACCTTCGTCCGATTCTACCGAGGATAATACAATGAATACAGCTAGCATAAAGTAACTTTCTGTGTTATGAATCATGTACAAATGAGGGGAAGCGGGCCTAGCGCAAGCCACTGGGAATTCCCCATGGTACCCCATGGGGATGGAAGGGGGGAGTTGGGCCGAGCCCTACGCGGCCCAGCTGTTCCGCAGATCATCAACACGAGTCACTTGTCACTTGCACCAAGTCCATTGAGAAAAACCGAGACAAAGTACGCGACCGAAAGCCGGTATTTAACACAAAGAAGAAGCTATCGTGGACAGCGAGTCCACATACACAGATTCAGCCAAGCTTAGGAGTACCGAGCCTCCCATTGGCCGCGCCTTAAACCCATGTCGGCAATTGGTATCGGCAGTTGGTCATGGCATCAAATACCGAGAAACAATCTGTACATTCGCAGTGGGCATGATACACGGGCTATCTTATTGACGAACAAGCTCAGCCAGGCGGTCGTCATCATAGAAAATATCCAGGCGTTGCGTACGAGCTTCCTTGTCCGCCTTGGCCTGCTTGAGGATCTCCTGGATGTTGGGGTATGCGGAGAATTTGTCCTACAATGATCAGCGTCGGGTCATGTCGATCCAATATGATGTATGTAACTCACCGGCAGCGCGTCCCACACCTTGGGATCTGTGCCCTGATCCTTGAAAGTACCGCAGCCGGAGCGAGCATATTCGGTGAACAAAAACGATCGGCTACTCTCAACCATGATGGTCATTTGGTCTGAAGTGGTCAGTAGTGATGTATAGTTCCGGAAAAGTATGAACTCACTTTCGAGAATCTTGCGAGGCTCGTTCACTTGGTTCCGCATCTCCCACACATAGGCTTCGTTAAAATTGCCATGCGGAGTGTGGCTAATCTCGACACTGCCTCCACCGGGCAGGAAATCGTCAGAGCGACCGAGTCCATTTCCATACAGACTGGCCAGGAACTCTGTGGCCGAGTTGCGGTGGAAATAGGGCAAACGGAAGGTGTTTGATGCGACGTCCCACCGCGGTCCAAACCACAGGAAATCAGCCAACGGAGTGGCCGGGTCTCGAGATGCAGCTGTCAGCACGCAGTTGACTGACGGGTCGGTGTGATCGATCGAAGTGGCATTTTGAGACGAGAACTTGGTCAAGTCGTACTGATAACCGTTTAGCATCAACCGTCTTTCGCTGCAGGGTAAGGGATGAGGTACAAACCTTATAAGGAACGACATTACCATACCATGCCACCAGATCAAACGGGCTGTGATCCTGCGCAATGCCATTGTACAATCCGTTCGCCTTATTCACAATCGACCAGTTCTCGTGGAGGTTCTCATCGATATATGCCACGGGATGCAAAAAGTCCCGAGGGTTAGCCAGTCCGTGTCCTCCCAAAGGACCCAAGTCTGGCAATTCCCAGCGAGATCCCCAAATTTCAGTGACATAACCACGGGCGACGCTGTGACCGGGACCAAGTCGGACAGTAAACCGAATTCCGCGAGGAATGACACAGATCTCACCGGGCTGCACAAACAACTTGCCCAACTCCGTCTGGATATCCAAATTTCCGAGCTGAGCGACGATCAGGAAGTCTCCGTCTGTGTTGCAGAATGCCCGGTGGTCCATGTCTGCGTTGATCATGAAGACGTAGAGTGCAATGCCCTCGCGCAGATTGGGGTCTCCACTGCCGCCAAGTGTGTGTAGTCCGTCCACAAAATCAATCTTCTCATCCTCCTTGGGCAATGGAAACGGTGCCCATTCGCCCTGCTCTGCCAGCGTTGCGACCTTGGGGTTGAGCGTCAAGAAGCAGTTTTCGATATCTGCTTTGTGCGGGATATTGGCCGTGTAGCCATCTTTATACAAGGTCAGTACAAGTATGCTTTGAGTGTCAATGAAACATACTATGAGCTGCAGCTGGTCGCACCCGATACATATAAGTACTGAAGTTGGCATGCCGCGGGGCTGCAAAGGCCGAATAAGTGATGCCCTCCGTGTACAAGCCAAATCGAACTTCCTGGGGGTTGTTTTGTCCCGCCGGCAGAGTACCGGGAATGACTTCGGATTGGTGGCGGTTACCAAAGCCCGCCTGGTATTCGTATGGATCGTTGTCTCTTGTCGGCTTGCGAGACATGGTGTCTGTATAGTGAAAGACCTTTTGCAGGTCCTTGACCGGCTTCCTTTCCTGCATCGGTGGAGCAGACATTTTGGTGTGTAGTTGGACAGATATCTGGTGGGATATGCAAGCAAGCTATAATAAGATGATGAAAAAGGCCTGTCGCCAAATTCCTCTTATTTTAAAAGTCGTCAGTCCCATTCAAGGTGAGACCTCCCTGTACGACTCCCACATAGAACTGGACCCACATCTTTTGCATCAAACTTGGGTGTTGCGGGGCCAACTGGGCCGACTGTATGTGGAGCAACTTTACACTGCAGGTCTGTCTCACTTGGTGTGGAACAGTGAAAGCTTCCAGGGTTATGATTGTTGATGGTACCTAGGTATTGGCGGGGTGGAATTCACGTTTGCGATTGTACCTATGATTGGGATTTTAAGATTGAGAAATGGCGAGAGTTGCTATTGACGATGCTATATACACTGTAGTAGCCACGCTCTATGCCCCCATAGATATAGCACTAATTAACTGCTAGCACGTCGTCCACCATCCGGGACGAAGCACCTAGATAATTGACCGGATCACACAGCTCTGCCAGTCGCTGCTCGCTCATCTTCGATGTAACCTCTTCCTTCTCCACCAGACACTCAAGCAACGCCTTTTTCTTCTCAATACTCTCTTTGCAAGCCTCATAGACGATATCATGAGCTCTTTGACGGCCAACATGCGGCGCCATACCCATCATCACCGCCTCACCCACAACCAACCCCTTTGTAGAGTGGAGGTTCTCCAGCATCTGCCCGGTGTTGACCGAAAGACCAGACAGGGCGAAGTGAGTCTGCGAGAGAGCCCCAACAGCAATTACAAAGCTTTCTGGGATAGCAACCCACTCCAAGTGCCAAGGACCAGATGCGCGTTCAAAATCAGCCACCATCCCATCAAGGACAAGGCCTGCATTAGACCGCAGAATCTTAGAGGCGGCCAGAATAACCTCGCTAGAAATCGGATTGCGCTTCTGTGGCATTGTGGAAGAGGCCCCGCGGTGAGGCACGAAGGGCTCGGAAACTTCACTCAGCTCGTTGGATGACATGATCATTACATCCAGAGCCAACTTGCCCATAGAACCACCCATGAGGGCCAGGAAATTCGCAATCTCTGCCACGCCGTCTCGTGCAACATGCCACGTAATCGAAGGATCATTCAGCCCGAGCTCCTTCGCAAGGGCCTTCCGTACCCGCAGACCATCATCACCCGAGCCTAACGAAGCAAGCGAGCCCGCCGCACCGCCAAACTGCACCAACAAAGTACGGCCCCGGAGCTGCTCCAGGCGCTCCAGATGTCGCTGAAACCCAGAAAGCCACACGGCGCACTTGTAACCAAAAGTCACCGGCAGCGCATGTTGCAAATGTGTCCTTCCAGCCATAGGTGTATCCTTATACTTCTCCGACAGTTCGCGCAAGGTCTTGATGACGTCCTTGAGGAGTCTCTGAACGATATCCAGCCCCTCCTTCATCTGCAACATGCTCGCAAGATCCATGATATCCTGGGTCGTCGCGCCCCAGTGCACATACTTACCAGCTTCATCCCCGCAGATGGCTGAAAGCTGGCGTACTAAAGGTAGGATTGGGTAGCCGACGATTTCAGTCTCATGTCGGAGCCGTTCGAAGTCTAGCTTGGATTCTTGCACTTTCTGCGTCACCATGGCCCCAATTTTAGAGGGGATCACGTTGCATTGTGACTGTGCTCTCGCCAGAGCAGCTTCTGCGTCCACGCAGCGCCGGATGTATGCTTCGTCGTCGAAGACCTACGTGGCTTTAGCATTGACCAAATTGGAGATGATAGGGTGTAGTTGTAATGCTAGACTCCGATAGTAACATACCTTGCGGATTTCTTCTGTCCCGAACAAAGTGCGAAAAATGCTCGAATCGATAGCACTGACAGAGCCAATCAACCTCCGCCCGGTGACTGTGACGGACACGACGGGCCGAGCAGTCGCCCGTGACAGAGGGCGTATGGTACGCATAAACATGGACATTGTCCTGGAGGTGGGTGGCTCGAGAGAAGATTGGAGAAGCAAACAATTGAGAACTCTCTGAAACTATACTCTACAATTGGACCAGTTCCATCAAAATAGCAGCCCCACACCAAGTGAGACAGACCTGCAGTGTAAAGTTGCTCCACATACAGTTGGCCCAGTTGGCCCCGCAACACCCAAGTTTGATGATCCACAGAATGCAAAAGATGTGGGCAGTGGAAGCTATACAGAGACGGATTGGGATGAAGACAGTATTAAGGATTATGGAGTTGAATTGCCATGTTCAAGTGTGTTGTATCATGTATAAACTCCTAGGTACAAGTGCTAGTCTTCTGTACAGGTATCTACTCCCGAATGAAAAGTGATGCAACTCCCATACCAGTGCTGGAAATAATGTCAGTAAAAGCTTGAACAAAAAGGTTGAGAAACCTTACCTGGCACACATGCTCACAATGCCCATCTCCTTATCTTGTCTGTGCAGTTCAGCCAGCAGAGTAGCAAGCTGCCTAGCTCCCGTGGCTCCAACGGGGTGCCCAAGGGCAATAGCACCACCATTGGGGTTCACTCTGTCCATATCAAGGCCTAGCTCTCGGAGACAGTAGATTGACTGGCTGGCAAAGGCCTCGTTCATTTCGACAATGTCAATGTCTTTGTTTTCAATACCCAGGTACTTGAACAGGTTTTGGATGGCGAAGATGGGTCCAATGCCCATCTCATCTGGTGCACATCCAGCCACCTGAGTACCGGCAAACCGAGCAATGGGCTTCAAGCCATGAGCTTCAGCCCAGGATCGACGAGCGAGGATGGTGCTCGATGCACCATCAGATATTTGAGATCTGTCAACGGACCATATTAGCACTGCCGACCTGTAGATAGACATTGGTGACTTACGAATTCCCAGCAGTACTGAATCCATCCTCCAACACAGACTTGAGAGTCGCCAGCTTGTCAACGGTCACACCGTGGCGAATACCCTCGTCACGCTCAATCACTTGGAAGCTCTCCTCATCAATCCCCTCACTGATATGCCTCACTCGAATCGGCACAATCTCAGCAGCAAACCTGCCCGACTTTTGCGCCTCACTCGCCCGCCGTTGGCTCTCTGCGGCGAACTCATCCTGCTCACGTCGACTAATCCCGTAGCGCGATGCAACATTTTCCGACGTCTTCAGCATAGGAAGCAAACAGTCACGCGCATCCTTGACATCAGAATTTTTCAAATCAGGAGAAACATCGACGGGAATACCCCTGGTCGCATAATTCCGCGACATGCTCTCGACTCCACCGCCGAGCCCAACATCGATCTGCCCAGCCAGAATCGAGTGCGAAATATGCGTAATAGCCTGCAAACTACTCGAGCACTGCCGATTCACTGTATGGAAAGTCGTAGAGTTGGAAAACCCCGCCGCATTCAGCGCCATACGTCCGGTCTTTGCGAATCCCAGTTCCGCGAGGACGTTGCCGATGAGGGCGTCGTTGACTTGGCCTGGCTCGATGTTGGCGCGTTGCACAGCAGCTTGCATAACCTAGGACTTGTCAGGAATTATTTGGCAGAGCAACGCAAACAGCTTACTGGCATCAGGATCTCCTCTGGGTAGGAATCCTTGAAACCGCCCTTGAATGCCCGTCCGACGGGACTCCGCACGGCGGAGAGCACGACGACGTCGTTCGGGCTCTTCTTGAGTACCTCGCCTGCGGTCCTTCTCAACATCTTTTCAATTGTATGTTCTTTTCCTTCTCCGGGGAGTTGCAAAGTCAAGAAGTGGTGCACATTTATCGAGATGTGGGTGTGGCCCCAGTTGCATCATACAATTCCGATCCTGTTCCCCGTGGTGGGGCATTCCCACTTCTTGACGATCATTGTTATTTTGGTTTTGCGGGCGTACAGGATCTGTTGCCAATGGTGCAACAGGGGAGCTGCGCGGTTGGTTTGTCTATTGTTGGAACTAGATTCTTAGCGGTCGCGCTCTACAGTACAAGGTTGTTGCCACGTAAACGGATATTCGATCGGTGCAATCTACACAATCCTGTAGCTTGGGTGGTGCACCTGCCATGATCTGTATAGAAGATGGATTATTCAAGCCATTTGTTTCCAACGAAATACACATAGATAGTGCTGTTCATTCCTCTAGTAAGCCTAGGTCCTGCCTGATTTCACCACACATTACAACTTCGTTGAATCAGGACTCGGAGCCACTCCATGTCCCTCGGCAGACTCATCTTTCGTCAACATCTCCCATCTACGTCCACGGTACCGTGCAGGCCAGAGACCAGACTTACCAGGAGCCATGATGCCATTTGGATCCAGGCAGTCCTTGATATTCTCGTTGAACTTCATGAGGGCATTGTCATTCCAGTTATAAGTCCCAGCGATCTGATCCATAAAGGCCAGATGAGTGCGGTATTCACCATAACCTAGCTTCGCAGCATCGTCAATCATAGCTCGAATACAGGCCCGCACGTTGTTGCGCATGACGGGATCGTCTCGGTTAAAGACAATCTCCACGATCAGATGCATTTCGCGTAGACCCACGCAGAAAATAGGGAACAAGTCGAGGTCAAACTTTTGGCAGTATTTTCGTGAAATGTCCCACAGAGCCGTGGCATCCGCTCCCCGTACCGGCGATACAGGACTGAAGGCAACATGGCCACCGTTCGGATGCCAGTTTACCCAGCGCAGCTCTTCGATATCGGGAACACCGGAGGCAATTCGGTCGCGCGACCAGAAATAGTCGTCGACCGAGAGAGTGTTTGGATCGATGCGTCGTGCACCGGGAATCTTCATGAATTCCTTGTGGATAATGTCCAGCTTGTACTTGCGGATCTCTGGAGGGCCGTATGCCATGCCGTAGTACAACCAGGAACAATCACCCGACGACAACTTCTTGGCTGCTTCGTGAATGATGTGATCGGGCACTCTCCCTTTTCCGTTGTAGTAGGCACTTCAAGGTTTCCCTTCGACGGCAACCTGCATACTGATGTGACGCAGCTGGGCTACGTTCTCCAGAATCATGGCGATTCGTAATGGACGAATAATCTCAATCTAAAACGTAGGTCAGTCACAACGCCTATTAAGGACGGGAATACATTGTGGGTTTTACCAGCTGACTCAGGTCCTCATCCTTCGGGAATACATAAAGCTATGATAGTGTCAGCCGTTGTATCGCAAATCAGAGAACAGGTCACATACATAACTTTCGTATCCTCCGGGGTTTGGCATCAGCCCGAATCCCATCTTCGTCACAATGCCCAGTCAAAGAGTTAGCTTGCAATTGACCGGTCCGCAAAAGGGAATCATACTCAGAAGTCGGTCCAAAGCCATAGGGAAATAGCTGCCAGCTATTGTTCCCCGGCAGCGCTCCCATTCCCGTCCTAATGACTTCGCCCGTCGGGAGCACAATCTCCATCCCGGAGTGGATCATCCAGTGGTCTCCATATGGCGTATAACCAACTCCTCTGTCGCATGCATTGCCCAGAACCGAGCCACCTCCAATGTCAGGTACATCGATCCACAGGTGCTTGTAGTTCCTAGCTTGGATCTCTTCGTAGAGGGCGAAATAGATGACACCCGGCTCGATCAGACATGTACAATCGTCGGGGTTTATATCAAGGATGCGATTCATTCGCCGTCCGAGGTCGATTACAACAGCACCCCGAACTCGAGGAGCGGCGGCTCCGTAGCCATCTAAATGTGTCAAGGTTAGCTTATTGATGAGACCCATGTGTTCAGACTGGACATACAGTTTCGGCCAATCGATATCGGTGAGATAGGAATTCGGTACTTGTTAGCCCATTGCACAATCTTTTGAACTTCCTCCGTGCTGCTCGGGTAGACTATAGCCGAAGCAACGAGGCTGTCTTCCTCCACGACATGCATTCCATCGTGTGTATTCGGGTCTGTTAGGATCTGCTTTAGTATTTTGCTTTGCTTGGGGATCAGTTGCTGACTGACTTTCCATATACCTAGTGCAATAATCAATCAACTTGTTTCACAGCATAGTGTTGAGCTTAGATCCTTACCATCCGTCATCGAGTTTGGTCACAAGCTCCACATGTTCTTTACCCAAATGACCGCGGAGCTCCTCGATGGCTTTGTGAAATGCACTTTCACCGATACCCTGGGGAAGTGCAATCTCTGTCCGGTTACTCTTTGCCTTTGTGGCAATTTCGAAGATGGCCGACTTGGCGTGCTGGGCCTTTGCATAGAGGTTTGCGGGGATCCCGTTATGCTTCTGTGATAGCAAAGGAATTGCGGGGACAGACTGCTTGGTAGTCATGATTTACAAGTTGGAACGTGGCACTATGAATAGGATGTAGTAAAAACAAGTCTTTTCAATCTGAAATTACAATGGTTTACTTCGATCTTATATACATTGTCGAGGGGTTATTCCGCTTGTACCTAGGCATTGAAGACAGTCTATAAAATCATCTCTCTATTGCAGGTGGCCAACCAATATGAGAGGTGTTCTTCGATCCTTCCACCCTGTAGCGAAGCGGGGATGACCCCCGATGATCAGAAGCTGCAGCTAGAACGCATCCAGATGCATAGTAGATAGTGGAGAAGTGAGGGGACGGCCCCGCTCGATGATCTACGGAGGTCGTGTCATCACTCTGCAAGATCCTTGAGGGAACCGTAAGAATGCCCGATCCGAAGGTGGCGGGCGCACTGCCGATGCGAAGTCCCGAAATTGTAAATTACGATACCAATTTATTACCACGAACCCTGCCGTCCATGCTTCAACAGCAATCAACAGCACTTCATCACTTTTCTTTAATGCTAACGAGTCATCCCTAGTTGTGACCACCCTCCACATTTCTATCCCACCCTTCTAATGCACCCTGCATAATATGGAAGAACGGGAATCCCCTCAAAACTAGTCCAGACCAAGATCGGGTAAAGTTGTGGGTCCGCTTCCGACGTTCGCTCTCCGATATGTATGTGGAGAACACAGGTCGGTCAGTGCCGGGTAATCGTTTTCTCGGCTACACTGCCTGAGTCTCTAGCCGAAAGCGATATTGGGAGCTTGCGATCATGTTTCTCTTCCTCTTCTTCTTTCTGCTGTCACAGAAAGTACCATAGTGATTCACAGGCAGTCGATCATGTCGCGGCCTGTCCCTATGGTGTCGGTGTTCCGCCCCATCTGGCGGCGGCACTTCTCGGCTTCCACTGCTAAGAGAGCTATTGACAAGCGATGCGCCTCCGCCAACGAGGCTGTCAAGAACATGAAGGGTCCGGCCACCGTTTTGGTCGGTGGCTTTGGCTTCTCCGGTGTCCCTAACACTCTGATTGACGCGGTCCGCGACCGTCCCGACATCAAGGACCTGACCGTGGTTTCCAACAACGCCGGCATGCCCGGTGCTGGTCTCGGTATGGAATTGCCTGCGATTTTTGCAATTGCTACAGAATTGGACATGCGCTGACCTTTTTACTCTCTCTCTCATAGGTCAATTGCTCGAGTCGAAGCAGATCACGAAGATGATCGCTTCTTTCATCGGCGAGAACAAGGTCTTTGAGAAGATGTATCTTAGCGGTGACCTCTCCCTGGAACTTACTCCCCAGGGAACCATCGCTGAGAAGTGCGCTGCTGGAGCGGCTGGCGTCCCTGCTTTCTACACCCCTGCTGCTTTTGGTACTATCAGTAAGTTTCTCGAGCCCGTGCAAATGGATCACCAGCTAACGGAGAGTAGTTCAAACTGGTGAACTCCCCGTTCGGTACAACAAGGATGGCTCTGTGGCTGAAATGTCCAAGCCTAAGGAAACCCGCACTTTCAACGGCAAGGAATTTCTTCTGGAAGAATCGATCTTCGGTGACTACGCTCTGATTAAGGTTCACAAGGCCGACCGTCTTGGCAACTGCCAGTTCCGCAAGGCTATGAACAACTTCAATGAGGCCATGGCTAAGAACGCCAAGGTTACTCTCGTTGAGGCTGATCATATTGTGGAGGTTGGCGAGATCGCTCCCGAGGACATCCACCTGCAGGGCATCTACGTCGACGCTGTCATCCAGAGCACCGGTGAGAAGCAGATCGAGAAGGTTACCTACGCGAAGGACCCCAGTGAGATGCTTGCTGCTGGTTCTGGTGAGGCCACCAAGCGCCGTGAGCGTATCGTCAAGCGTGCCGCCAAGGAGTTCAAGGATGGCATGTACGTCAACCTTGGTATTGGAATTCCCCTGATCGCTCCCTCCTACCTGCCCGAGGGTGTCGAGGTCATTCTGCAGGCTGAAAACGGTATCCTGGGTCTGGGTGGCTACCCCAAGCCCGGTGAGGAGGACCCTGATCTCATCAACCCCGGTAAGGAGACTGTCACTCTCAACCGTGGTGCCTCCTTGTTCGGCTCTCACGAGAGCTTCGGTATGATTCGTGCTGGAAAGATTGATCTTACTATGCTCGGTGCTCTCCAAGTCAGCCAGTACGGCGGTATGTTGTATCCCCAGACTCCGGCTTTTGTAAACGGTACTAATTCTCTATAGATCTGGCCAACTTCATGCTTCCCGGTAAGGTCAAGGGTGTCGGCGGTGCCATGGATCTGGTCGCCAACCCCGAGAAGACCAAGGTCGTTGTGACCATGGAGCACACTGACAAGAAGGGCAACCCCAAGATTCTGCCTTCCTGCTCCTTCCCCCTGACCGGCCCCAAGTGTGTCTCTACCATCATCACCGACCTGGCCGTGTTCGACGTCAGCCCCACCGAGGGTCTGACTCTGATTGAGCATGCCGAGGGCGTCACTGTTGAGGAGATCCGCAGCAAGACTGCCGCTCCCTTCAAGGTTGCTGACGACCTGAAGCCCATGCTGTAGATATATACCAAGTAGAGTTGGGATGGGATACAGTGTATTTTTTTTCTTTGCAATGGTCAATACATTATAGACGAAATTGAACTTTTTGAATAGATATCACTTCTATGCCTAGGTACTGGTCGTTACCTATTCCTAGTGTCCTTTCCATAACATTAATCACTACCGAGCACCAGAGCTGCTCAACTGAGCTTATGTGGGGTCGAACCCACCTGCAGATCGAGCAGTGGGGCTCTCCACGCTGCGGAACCCAGCGAAAATGGGACTTCAGCGCGAAAACAACTTGAGAATCCTCAATCAGGGGGTTTGCCTTGAATCCAATTCTCAATGAATGGTCTCTGGCTACCACGGGCCTTAGTGGCGCGAGCCGCTCCTGTCCTGACACGATCGGGCAGATTAGGGCTCTCCCGAGGATTAACGACGACCCCGAATGCGAAGAAATTACCACTAGCAGGAGTCCGTGTGCTGGATATGAGTCGGGTACTGGCTGGGGTATGTGAACACTCCGATTGCCAATGGAATGGTTTTGGGATGGCGAATTGACACTCGAGCAGCCATATTGTACGCAAATTCTGGGCGATCTAGGGTACGTACCACTGAGATATTCACCATGAACTCATACTTATTTCCCCCAAGAGCAGATATAATCAAAATTGAGCACCCTGTTCGAGGCGACGACACGCGCGCATGGGGCCCGCCCTTTGCAGCCTACAATGACGGCCGAGCTGGCAATGGTGAAAGCGCATACTACCTTTCCGTAGGTCCTACTTATCGATATGTTTGGGAAGAGAGGCTAATCTAATTAATCAAGGTAAACCGCAACAAAAAGTCCCTCGGTCTCTCATTCGCTCATCCAGAAGGCGTCCAAATCCTCCACCAACTTGCGCGCGACTGCGACGTCCTAGTCGAGAACTACCTCCCCGGCTCACTGAAGAAATACAACCTGGACTACGAAACACTCAGCAAAATCAACCCTCGTCTTATATATACCAGCATCACGGGATATGGCCAGACAGGTCCGTACAGCAACCGGCCCGGGTTTGACGTTATGGTGGAGGCGGAGTTTGGTCTCATGCATTTGACCGGCACGCGCGATGGCCCGCCTGTTAAGGTTGGCGTTGCAGTGACCGATTTGACGACGGGGCTGTATGCGTGTAATTCCATCATGGCGGCTTTATTGGTACGCGCGAATACGGGCGAGGGACAGCATCTTGATGTTTGTTTGAGTGATTGCCAGGTTGCGACACTGGCGAATATGGGGAGTTCAGTGTTGATTAGTGGGAAGAAGGATTCTGGGAGGTGGGGGACGGCTCATCGTGAGTGAAGTAAAACGTGATGCTCGGAATTGCGGAGACTAATTCGATTTGATTCTAGCTTCTGTGGTTCCGTATCAGGGATTCAAAACTGCAGATGGGGATATCTTCATTGGCGGTGCAAATGATCGTCTATTTGGGATTCTTTGTGACAAGATTGGCAAATCAGAGTGGAAGATTGATTCCAGGTTCATCAGTAATAATGAACGGGTCAATAACCGCGCTGTGTTGGAGCCGTTGATTGAAGGTGAATTGGTCAAGCGCACTACAAAGCAATGGCAGGAGATCTTTGAAGGGAGTGGGTTGCCATATGCCGCTGTGAATGATGTCCAAGGGACGATGAATCATGAGCATGTACAGGCTCGCGGTATGGTTCAAACTATTGAGCATCCAACTTGCGGTCCGATCAAGGTTATCAGTCCACCGGTGAAGTATTCTAATGCAGAGCCTAGCATTCGCAGCCCACCTCCTTTGCTTGGCGAGCATACCGATGAATTACTTCGGGATGTGGTTGGATTGAGCGTTGAGGAAGTGGAGGAGTTGAGGGGCAAGGGCGTTGTTGCATAAGTGTAGAGAATGTACCGTTATTTACAGAATAGAGACTTTTATAGTGCTGACCATTGCTCACATATCAAACAGGCAAAGTCGATGGTAGAACCAAGCTAGGAAGGAAAGAGAGGTCGAGAGTCTGAAACATGTGATTATTAGGCTATGTAATATGCCAGTCAGTCTCTATCTGTAATTCACTTTTCATAGATATTGTACACTAAAGTTCTGAGTCACGTTAATCGCTGGCACAGAGGACTGGCCAGAATGCGATACTCTCCCTCTGTTCTTCGAAGTAACTGAAGTCTCCTCCTGCTTTGCCAACTCTCTTTGCGACTCATTGCTATTCGTAGAGATGTATGTATAGATAGCCTCATGATTCAGACGATTCATCGGGTAGATGTTGGCCGACGGCTGCTCTTGTATCCGCTCGAATGTCTGCGTGTCAGAGGCACCGTATTTCTGGCGAGAACTCCCTAACAAGCTAGGCATTATGCGTGTCAAGACTGCTTGAGGCAAGGGCATATTGGCGCAGATGATGGCGAGCTCAGGTTCAATGACCGTCCACATAACTCCCATTTGGACCGACTTGGTGATGTTTGTAAAGTCGATTCCCATGAGGGATTTGAGGCGGATAATGCTGATAACGGAAACACTGTTGGGGAGAGAAGTCAGTCATACCGCTTCCGCCGTTGGTTTATTTGAATGCATGGCAAAGTCAAGGAAACATACAGAAGACCAACGCTGAATATGCTAGACAACGCCAGCTTTTTTCGCATGTTTAGGTGAAGCTTCCAGATGTGAGGCAATGCCAATCCCATGACCATCAAGTCAGTGATCAAGTTCAACGTGCCTGCGACAACGTATGTTGCGTTGCGTTGACCACAGGTGCCGTTGATGGTCGTGTTCCAGTTATACGCCAGCGGCCGGCAGAGTAGAAAAGTCTCCAGGACTACGCTTGCTGCCCACATCCAGACGATAGCCATAGTAACAAAGACGCCGGTTCGAAAGCTCTGCTTGGTACCGAATATACGCATGTAAAATAGCAGGATCGAGGTCTTGACAAGGCTCAAGACGATTCCGTAGAGTGCCTCAAGCGGCAGGATTGTCTAGTTAACGGTTAGAATGATCAAAATCGCTTGACAGTTATGCATAGTCCACTCACCTTTAGCGTAATCACTACCGAGGACGGATCTATTTTATCGGCATCCCAACCTGCTCCGCCATAGATGGTGACTAGGTAATTTCTAATGAGTTTTGATCGTGATGTAGTATAGGTAGCTTTTGGCAACGCACGGATATATTCAATCACAATATCAACATAGACGATCGCCTTCAACAAGTTGTTAGTGTTTATTCGTATGTCAATTGACTTGTATCAGACTTACCAGCGCTGGCAGGATAAAATATTCAGAAGGCCCTGGTTTTACTTGCCTCAATTTCAGGGCCCAAAAGCGTAGTACGGTAGTGATCGTAGCAACCGCACCAAGCACCGTCACTGCGATGATGGGGTTCAGTGACAGCGGAGTGTCCAGCGGGTATGTAATGGTCATGCTGAACACAATCACCACTTGAGTTATTAGGATGACCCAGCAGACAATATACATTCTTTTTATTCTTTTATTTAAGTTCGACATGACAGGGAGGCGTACATGAAGATTGAACAAAGTACCACTTTCCATTCCTTCGGGACAGGGAAAAGGGGGACCGACCATTGTCTATATTCAGGATCAGTGTGGGGGCCAATTTCTGAAGTTGACTCGTACAATACTCCAAGAACAACGGCATTGGCAAGTGTTTGGCTTGCATTAGTTAGCTTAATTTGCATTTCAGGAAAGGATCCCGGCCCCGTGCCGACCCGACGAATTCGGCAGGCTATAAAGTGATTGGGGGCCGAAACTTCTCTCGACTTGATATTCACCCATTGAGCACGACTTGATAATATGGCATGTTTACGGTCTGAATAATTCTTAGCAGCTTGTCGACAAAACGTCACTGGATGATACACTTTCAGCCGGAAATGGTTGTGGGGGCTTCGGGATCTGACAGACGGCACGCGGAACGGGATTCCACAAAGTTATCCGTTACAGAACTCGGGAAGAGACCCACGCCGTTGATGTCTAGACCGTCTCTAGCTTTGCCTCTAAAAAGAAGGTAAGAAGTCATGATAGGCTTGTTGAAATGTAGTGTGACTAGGCCAGTCTCCGCCGAGCTCCCAATTTCGTGGCCCCTAAGCCACTCGGGCTGGGCATGATAAGTGACAGGGGTTGAGGCCCTGATCGTTTTATTCCTTTTTATCCATAGACGCAGTGCATTTCTGAACATCTTCTGCTCGAGATATCCTTCAGCCGAAATCATGACATCTACTGACACCTCGTCGCTTGTCAATCTGCGTGAGCAGTATGATTATATCGTTGTGGGAGGTGGTACTTCTGGCTTGACGGTGGCTAGTCGTCTGACTGAAGATCCCACCGTGAGTGTGCTCGTTCTTGAAGCAGGACGCAATCGTGTGGATGATCCACGAATCACGGCTCCTGGCCTCGCACCAAGTACATACTCCGATCCCGACTTTGACTGGTGTATCAGCAGTCCGCCGCAGGTAAATCTCACCCTATAGAGTCTTTTGCAGGATCGTGAGGCCGACTAAGAAACCCATGTATGTAGGAACACCTCAATGGACGTTGCATCGCAGAACCACGCGGACGGACACTCGGTGGTTCATCCGCCATCAATCTGGGGATGGTGATCTACCCCAGCTAAACCGATCTCGACTCATGGGAGCAATTGGGAAACGAGGGGTGGAACTGGCAATCCCTTTCGCAATATTTGAAGAAGTCGCAAACTTTCACCCCTCCCTCTGAGGCGATCAAGGAACAGCTTTCTCTGCAATATATCGACCCCACAGTTCAAGGAGAGTCCGGCCCGGTCCATATCTCTTTCGGCGACGGACCATTCCCGACATTCAATGCGGCTTGGCCTAAGGTTTTCGAGAATCTCAACCATCGGATTACTGGGGACCCTATGTCGGGAGTGGCAAAGGGGGCCTTTTGCAACCCCGGGACCGTTCATCCCACGACCAGAACCCGTAGCCATGCTGGTGTGACTTACTATAATCCTGAGGTTGCCAAAAGAGAAAACTTGCACGTTATTACGGAAGCCTTTGCGGAGAAAGTCGTCCTTGAAAAACGAGAGAATCAGGATGCTGTTGCCACGGCCGTCCAGTTCCGTGGTAACGACGATGTCCAGAGGACAATCGCCGTCAATCAGGAAGTTATCATGGCTGCCGGCGCACTGAAGACGCCGCATCTGTTGGAACTTTCCGGAATCGGAAAAGGTAGCCTACTGCAGGCACACGGTATTGAGCCCATAGTGGAGAATGCCAATGTCGGCGAGAACCTCCAGGAGCACGGCTTTGTTCCGTTCAGTTGGGAGGTAGCCGAAGGGCAGGTCACCGGTGAGGTTCTTCGCAATCCCGAGATTGCAAAGGGCGCCATGGAAGCCTGGCAACAATTGGGTGCTGGACCACTCGGACTATGCCCGATCGCGTCGGCATATATGACTCTTCCGGAGCTCCAAGATGGCGAGCTGCAGTCTTTGATTAATGAGCACCTCAATGACAAGGCTCTATCCCCGGGTCTAATGGCACAGTATGATGTGCTTCGTCACCATCTGGAAAATGAAGAGGAGCCTTCGGGTCAGTACACCCTGGCACCATTCCAAATCACACCTGAGAAAGGTCCCAACCTGCAGGGAGTCTTCGGGATGAGTGAGCCGGAGATGTTCATCAGTATCGTTTTCGTCCTGAACCGTCCCTTCTCTCGCGGCAGCGTGCATCTCGGCTCCGCCGATCCCAAAATGAACCCGATCTTTGATCCGCGCTTCTTCTCGCACCCGCTGGATCTGGAGTTGCATGCTCGCCATGTACGTTGGTTGGAGACGCTTGCCGGGACCGAACCGATGGCGTCCCTCCTCAAGCCTAATGGTCGGCGTTTGCAAAAGTCCTCCCGGGACATGACTCTTGACGAAGCCCGTGAGTTGGTTCGTGAACGATTTGTGGCCCACTTCCATGTTTCTGGCTCGACTGCCATGATGCCGCGTGAGAAAGGAGGTGTTGTTGATAGCAGGCTGAACGTTTACGGCACGGCTAACTTGCGCGTGGTCGACGCTGGAATTTTCCCTCTCATTCCTCGTGGTAATATCCAGGCCCTTGTGTTTGCTGTTGCAGAGAAGGCGGCCGATATTATCGTTGCCGATACCAGGCTGCCGAATTAAGTAGCAATATATTTTTAGCAATGAAATATGACATTTGTGGTGTATGTGTCAGTACCATGAGCAAATCTAGAGGAACTGCTTCAACAGAGCAGGGTGTACGGTGTAGCAGACAAGTGGGTGAGTACTTTCCGAGTCTCAATGGGCAACTCGGAGTGAAGGAATCCTTATGGCATAAGCAACTCTGCCGATTTTTATTCCACTAAATAATCCAATTTATGCGTCTTAATTGCCCTTGTGAGTTATCAAGCATCATCAAGGTAAAACTTACTCGTAGTTGCAGATATAACACCTTGAATTATAGGGCTATTTTAAAGTAAAGCTGGCGATGACTTCCGTCGGATGTTGGACTATTCGACTCAAAAGCATCACACCATCAACAAGGTCCATTGAGGTTCATAATTCCTGGCTACCCAGTTGCCTCATAAGGAAACTGTCCCACCACAACGTCTCCGACATAATGCCACAAGCTGGACTCTTATGGCGTAAAATACAACTCACATTGATTGTCCTCTTGTCCGAACGTGACCACCGACGACACATTGCCATGCTCATAATTCACCCTGGCCATATTCACTGTTTCCCGACTTGGGTCACTCAGCAAATAGTTCAGCGGCATGAATACTATACCCGAATGGGCAGTAGTAAATACGGTGTTGGGCAAATCACCCGTGTGTGGAATGTGGTGCATGCCCAGATTCAGCCACACAACCAGATCTTGCTGTGTGAGATTCTCGCCGTTGAAGAACTCATCGAAGTTGATGGGAGGGTCCTCCACATCTTGTGAATTTTTGGAGTGAGCGGACCTGGGCTCCGTGTCATGATGCCGGGTAACTTGGATATCATAGTTGGCCCATTGCGCGGCATTACGGAGATTCGTCGAATTCTCCACCGTCAGATGAATGGTCCCGGCCGAGGGCAAAATACGATACCCCCGGTACTCGCCGTAGGGAGTCATCTCATCCATATTTATTACTTTGACCTGGGTGGCAGAGTTGGCATCCCAGTTGAATCGGCTCTCGTTCTCGTTCTCGATATGCAAATGTTTGAGTTTCATGGTGTTGCGGGTTTGGTTAGACCACGCAAAGGTCTGAGTGGTGGGTACCTGATGAGTCAGTTGAATGGTGTTGTTTAGTCCCAAAATATCGAAATCAGCTTTGATGTTAAGAACGTGATCATGCATTGAGCCTGAGAGAGCATCGTGGATCTGGTAGCCAAAGTCCTCATTGTGGGCGTAATAAGCCGACTGGATGTATCCGGAGGCCCGCACGTCGACACGGATGGATCCGTCCATGTAGAAGGAGTAACTGGGAGAATTATCGTTAGCTTATACCTAGCATAATTTGGCATGAGGATGGGTTCACCTGAACATGTAGTCGTAGTTGCCAACGGTGGACACGGAGCGCACCGTGAAGTAGACGTTCTTCGTGACAGAGACATCCGTGTAGCTGCTATGCCGCTGCATGGGATAATCCGCATCGTATTCAAAGAGGCAAATACTGTGAGTATGGGTATGAGTAGTCTCATTTTGATAAAACGTGCTGTTGAGATATGTTGCGTAAGCTGGGCAGTCGTATCCTTTGACCAGTCCAAAAGCATGTGGTCCGAAACCGGAGTGTGTATCAAGATAAGCAGTCATGGACTGCACAGGGTCATTTCCTGTTACTTGTTAAGAGAAAGCCCGGCTGAAGTAACGAACAATGCGCCAAAAACCTACCCGCATAGTGGGCAAGAGCCTCTTGCAATCCAAGTTCATATAGGATACGTTGACCCTTGTACCGAATATCGTGTAGGGCCATTCCCGTGTCACGAGAGAAACCAATGTAAAAAGTAAAATCCATCCACTCGACATATTTTTGTTTCACATCAACAGCAAATCGTGAACCCGAGGGAGCAACGGAAACTGGGGGATAGGATCGATCATGTGGTAGGACCTTTCCTCGCTGGTCTGTATGTGCCCATACACCATCTATATTTGCCTTGAGCTTCTCAAAACCAGAACTGTAGAAAGCGTTTCGAAAGCTGTCAGTTGTCGGGTAGAAGACGTTATTGTACAACCAGCCCAGAACCTTCCATTTCGTCGGGTCTCGGCCAGTCACATCTGAGTGCACATACAGTCCCAATGGAAGCAAACTTGCGTCATCGAATTCACCGATTGGGTTATTCCAGAACTGGTCCCATCTGGTGACACGATCATTTTCCTGTGACAGGGGGTCAATACCCAAGATGCTGATCGAGTCGTTGGCAAGCCCGAGGGCCGTTGCATTCCATAGATCGAGAGTGATATCGGCCACCGAAGTGGAGATATTCAGCAGCCATTTGTTTCTTATCAGATGCTCATCTGGGTTGACATTGCGAACCCTGCCTTGTGCTTTCCGAGTATATGGATACTCGAGTGGTAACCACTGGGTGGTCTGGTTCACAATTGGCAATGGACCGACCAGGATATCCGCAAAGTAAGGTTGAGCAGTGGCCCGGTGATTGATCACCACATGGGCATATTGAGGAGGCGCTTTCCCACCGTGATTGATAAACTTAAGTGAGTCAGTTTTGTTGGGCACCATGAGCTCAATAAGTTCACTCCTAAACGTTAGCCAGTGTCACGAGAAAGAGATACATTATTACAGACATTGTGTTGTCCCAGCCTCTTGCGTCATTTATGGTGGTCAAGTTCAGGTCTGATCGTTCAAACAGCCATGACAAGACACTTGCAGCTTCGAAATCCGTGAGACCGGTCCAGATGTTCTCCCGTTGGGCCTGAATTTTGGTGAAGTTCGATCTGGATCCGGGAAAACGGCATTTGTGAGTCAGGCCTCCGTCACCCGAATTGTGACCCAGACCTTGAAGGTCACGTCTACAATCGTAAGCCTGTTTTGGCACTGGTCGTCTGTAATCAGTATGGAGTCTACCAGCAGCCGGGTCGACCAACCAGGCCAGACCCATCGCTATGATAAGATATAAAAAGCTGCAAGGCATGACTGGTTGACTGATATTATGGAATTGACGCTGGAATTCAGTATGCCTCTTGTTTTAGCAAGAGGTAGCAATCTTTCGATCATTCTCAGGACTTTATATCCGTGAAGTCTACATTAAATCCTATTCCAGCAACACATACATCCTCATGATCTAGAATCCCGATTACAATGTACGTAAGAATATCCTACGCTACACTCGTACCTTGTGCCACAATGGTCAGGCGGGAGAAAGAATAGTAGGACGAGGTCTTATTAAGATCTAACGGATAGCCGGTTATCTGTGGACCTGCTTGGTTCGAAGGTCCCTGTGTTAAAGAATAGCACAATGTTAAGTTCTAGTAGTTAATAGAGTGGACTCTACCAAAGGTGAGTGAGCCTTTCAAATCAATGCATCCACTCCAGATATCTACTTCAGCAATGTCAATCCCTCATTAGGGTCTTGCCACAGCCACGCATGTCTTACCCTCTTGATTGTTATTCCAAATTTCAACTAGTAGTAGGAGCCTCCGCTTCTAGCTATAGCAGTATTTACCGGGTCTACTTGCTTATTTTGGCGATATCGCCCGGTACTAGTGGATTGATCGCTAGCGGAATTCAAAATGGAGCCCAGAGATCAATCGACAGACCCCCCGTTTGGTAGTGTCTTCAGGCAGCAAAAATGGCCTGTCACGCCTCTGATGGAGACGAGCCCGAAGAAGGAGAGGTCGGTTGGTAGATGATGATGCAGATTCCTAGTGCGGGCAATTTTGGGTTTCACCACGGATTACCATTATGTAAATGTTATTTGCTCAAATACGTAGTCCATACAAGTGGGGTTTGTGGGTGATGCATTGTTCAGCCGCTGGCATGCACAACTCCTCGAATTGGAGGCGACGAGACGGAGATCCAATCAATTAAACCGACGGCACTCGCCTCGTCCGGGACATCGCAGTTAACTAATTACAGCTTGCAACCGTTTTGCTGGGCGTCATCTGCAAGGGATATCTAGGTACAGCTTGGATCGAACTCCGTGTTGCGAGAGACCATCGAAAATGTGATAGCGCTCCCAACACCCCCAAAGACAATATATGTTTCACCTCCGTGTGCGAGAGAGAGGGAAAGACCGCAAAGGAGGCAGGACTTTGATAAGGTCTTCAGGTATGACTTTAAGATCACGCTAAGACTGTAGAATCCATGATCTCAGCTGGTCAGGAACCTGGTTATAATCCTCGAGGATCCCGGCCTGGACATAAAAAAAATCAAATTTCGTAGTAAGAAGTGGTTACAACTACTGTAGATCCGGCCGGCTCCGCAAAATGTGCGAACAGCAAAAGCAGAAAAAAATCCTAAAATATCAACTTATGACAGGAAAGATAGATCGATCGAGTGGGGATTTAAGTGGTGGAACTGATTACATAACCAGAAAAGGGGCCGAGGCACCCGAGCCCTAACTGCGTTCTCTGTTACCACTAGAGAGTAGGAATCAATGCTATATCTTGCGCTCTTTTCCTCTCCAATGAATCATCTGGGAACTTCTCCTATTCATGCCTAATCATACCAACATCCAACTTGGTCAATAGTCAATCTCTCGAAATAGATATGAGAATTCTTGAGGTTTATGCCCTGGGTGAGACCACAACCGAATAGGCGAACTTGGAACTTGCCCACTGGTCCGAGCTCAATCCACAGGATCCATGTGCCAAATGTCGGTCTCCAGTGCACCAGTGGAGTAGCAGGATATGCTCCACCGTCAACGCGAGACTCGACCCAACTGATTATGGCCCGTTTGCTCTCGCAGACGTATCAATCTGCAGGCACGCATTGCTCGTGCATCAATGAACGAGCCACATGTGCAGCACGCGGCATCAATGCCCACAACAGCAGATCCGGAGCAAAGCCGAGGATCAGAGTCTGGGCTGCAGAGTGCATTGCTTGATGTAAGGGTCATCAATCCTCGCTCGACATGTGGAAGCTGAAGGTACGATTGAAATGGGGTCTGCATTATTAGCTCCGGCACACGAAATAACCGAGATTCAGATGTTTGCATCTTGCTTAGTGGCTGCAAGCCACTAAGACTAGAATATGGGTCTTTCTTTGGTTATTAGTTACTGTAACTTTATACCATCATTGGACTTTCCCGGATATGATATAGTGCTAGCTGGAATTGACTTCCCGAATACTCCGTACTCTGTACATACTCCGTATCTGGAAAGTAAAGGAGAGATAGCTAGTTATAGAATACTCCGTACGGAGTCATAGACTCGCACTAGTCTGCAAGTGAATTGTGGCTGATCGGATGTGTCTTTGTGAGACTGCAGTCTCTGCAGCTACTGCAAACAAACTGCAGTTTCTCCCGAGTGCTCGGTCAAATGGGACCAGTAACCTTGGCTGGTAAATAATTGCTGAAATTCCTGGTATCCTTGGTTCATACGGAGTAGATTGCCCAAATTAGAGAGCCGGGTACCGAGTGCGGAGTACGGAGTAGACGAGATACGAGATAAAACCTGCTTCGCAACCCCTGAAAGATGCCACGAGCGCAAAATCAAGAGAGTTAGTGGAACCAAAGACACATGCGAGCAATCAAAAGAAGCGCTAATGCGACTAATGGCCCGGAAGTGGGGCTCGTAGTATATAGAGTTTGATTATCAGAATTGGTTCCTTATATAGACCGAAGTAGACCGAACTTGTCAAAGCTGCTAATGAACGACAGGGGTATACCAATCAAAGAATCCTTATGGTGTAAATAGACCGGTCTCGTCTTATCTAGGTACCCTTGTCTAGCTTGGCAGCCACTGGGTTTTGCAGATCAACAGTCTCCCCCTTTTCCGAGAAATCCATGGTGGAGGTCAGTGTGTACTATGTATAAGGCTCTTCACCTCCACCGTTGCGATCTTCTTTTCCCTCACCTAGTCTAACTGCTTCATACTTTCGTTAGATCTTGTCGTCCGTCGCTCTTTTTTGCTGATATCAGCGTCCATTCTTTCTTTATTCTATACCCACATCACGCTACCTTTTCGGTAATTTCACGTATTCTATTACTCCGTACATTCTTTTCGACAAGATGAAGCAGTCTATTATCACCTCCCTTGTTGCCCTCGCGGCCTCTGCCTCCAGTGTTCAGGCCAGCGAGAGCTTGATCAGTGCCCCCGTTGGTCTCTGCGCAGCTATTCTTGGAGAGACCGAGTGCAAGCAGCAGACCGCCACCAACGGCTTGATCAACGTGCCCGTTGACAGCTGTGTTGCGGCTCTTGGCAAGGCCAAGTGCGACCAGGCCTCTTCCAGCAGCAACAGCGACTCCCTGATCAGCGTCCCGATCAATGTCTGCCTGGCTGTTCTCGGCGATGTCCACTGCAAGCAGAGCTCTTCCTCTTCCGGTGGTCTCATCAACATCCCCGTCAACCTGTGTCTGGCTGTTTTGGGTGAGGCTGATTGCCAGAATGGTGGATCCAGCTCTTCCTCCGTGGCTTCCACTACTCCCTGCGACACTTTGACTTCGGGCATTGTCTCTTCCACCGTCATCTCTTCCTCCACTCCTGCTGAGGCCACCACCACCCCCTGTGACACTGAGACTTCCGCTACCGTGTCTTCCACGGTTATTGCTGGTTCCACCACCCCTGCCAGCACTCCCGCTGTGACTGCCACCTCTGTCCCCGTTGTCTCTTCTTCGGCCCCCAGCAAGTCCGGCCACTCTAGCGTGCCGCTCGTCTCTGCTAGCAAGTCCGCCTCTGGATCCAAGCCCGTTGTCACCGCCACCGTTACCGTGACCACCACCGTCTGCCCTATGTCCTGCGGTGCCAAGACTTCTTCCATGCGCCGTGTTACCCCCACTGCTCCCGCTGGTGCCGCCGCCGCCTCCACCGGTCCCTCCAGCGTCAGCTCGACCACTCCCACCTCCACCCCCGTTTTCAACGCGGCTGGCCGCACCACCTTCTCCGGTGTTGCCGTGGTTCTCGGCGCTCTCTTCGCTGCTGCTATGCAGTTCTAAGTAGATCATGCTACTTAGTTGCGGACCACAGCAGGCTCTGGCGGCAGTTGGCACCATTTACTACTTTTCAGCTATTTACTGTCGATATTGATGTTTCCCTTCTTCCTAGACAACTGAGTCTATCCTATATTTAGTCCATTCTTGATGAGCCAAGCCATCCTGAATTCAGCCACCGTTAATACTACGATATACGTTTCCTTTCCGGTCTTTGCGTTTCCATGTGTTATGAGGAATACATTGCTGTATCATAGCGGAGGATTGTCATTTTGATTTCTCAACAGTATGGCACCAAAGAGGTAGATCCTTTTGTATAGTACGTCCCGAAGCTGGCAACCACCTACTTTGACACGATGTAGAGAAAATGAACTTAAAGGGCTGCCATGACTGTATAGTACTGAAAAGTGCCATTGGCAATTTTGGTTACAGCGGCATGATCTCTGACATAGTTATTGGGATACGTTTGACTCCAGGCTGCCATGCATCTAACAACCGTAAATTGATGTGAACTTGGTGTTCTTATGTCAGGAACACCTGGTCAACAGTGGAATCGATCCATCATCTATTCCTAGATCTATCACCACTGTCGACTGTTCACATCATATATTCTACTCTAATACCCTGGGATATCTAGAAATACCGAGGAAAGCTTGGTGATGAGTCTTTGGCCGGCCGTACACCTTGAGCGCTTCTTATGGAGCTTCCAAAGGATGGTGAATGGACAGTTACCTATTCAAGCATGAACTTGATAATCAGGGTCATATGACTACACTGTTTTGCATGCATAGTATATGTGTTGAAATGCTTCGGCATAATCCATGGGTTTTATCAATGGACTGCACTTATAAGACGAACCGACATGCTGTTCCGTTGCTTGATACCGTTCGTTTGGCCTCTACTAATCAGACCTGCTTCATCGACTTGCATTTATACAAGATGAAAACAAGAGCAAGAGACGACCGGTAAAGGGCCATCTCTGCATGCAATCGCGATATGGTCGATAGAAGAGGGCGTGCTTTCTCAAACGTATTCATATCGATGTGCCAATACGGCCAATGTTTCGATATCAGGAAAGACAAGGTTAATGGCATTGATCAGCGCGCTCTTTATCAGTCAACATCATGGATACTGTAGATTCAGCGCGCGATATGCCTGTGAAAGACACCCGAACACGAGCCTGCTTTTCCATCCCGTATAAATGCAAATGCGATGAAGCAGGACCAACCAGTCAGGGCTAAACCCATGATATCAAGCAGCGGGAGGTCATATTGGTTGTGCAGTCCATTGATAAAGCCCATGAATGACGCCGAAGTATCCCAACGCACATACAATGCATGTAGAATAGCGCAGTGATATGACCCTGATCGTCAATCTCATGCCTGAAGATCCATTCACGGTCCCTTGGAAGCTTCATTAAGAGGCTCTGTATAGGTGTGCAAGCCAGAAGACTCGACATTAAGCTTTTCCGACGGTCGTAGAGATCCTGAGCTATTCAGCTTCTTTCGACGGTTGTAGATATCCTGAGCTATCAAGACAGAGCGCGGATCCTCCGCTCTGAGGCTAGCCAGAATCTGTCGCGCCGTATAGCCCATCCTAATCTTATGGTCGATGATCGATGCCTTTTGGGCGAGCTCGAGCCTGCGATGTATACTATGGGACGATGGGTCAGATGGGCCATGGTTATGCACTGTAACCTCATCATGCTGCAGACGCCACTTGTTTATCTCGTGCTCGAGCCGTAGCGATACCCCAAACTGACATCCGTTCGTAGCAGTTGTTGTCTCTCGTACGAGGGTATTGCCCCGTTTCTTCTGCCATCGAGTATCATATTCACGTCCGCGGTCGCAGCACAGCCGGATTGTCTTCAAGACGCCCTTTTTTGTGCGCTTGCTACGTCGCGTAGTAAGCGCATAGCCGTGATCTCGCGCGAAGGCGTTCACTGCGGCAATTCCAAGCTCTGGGGTGTCGTAATATACACCCTCGGGCGGAGGCTCCATCGTAGGGTTCTCGGCCGTAGGAGTCCCGGTCGCAGGGGTCCTAGTCGTGGGGGTCTCAATCGTAGGTGTCTCAATCGTAGGTGTCTCAATCGTAGGTGTCTCAATCGTATGGGTCCTAGTCGCAGGGGTCCCAATCGTATGGTGCCTCGTCGTATGAGTAGGGGTCCCGGTCGTAGAGGTCTCGATCGTATGGATCTCGATCGTACGGGGCTCAGTCGTAGTGGGCTCAGTGGTAGATGCAGGGCTATCGGCGACGGATGCTGGTTTGGCTGGTTTGGTTAGTTAATTAAATGGCTTTCTAGGAAGGAACTGACCTGAGTCAGCGCCATTATCCATCCCTACCTGGGATACCAAACAGCCAATTAAGAGGTAAAGGCATGTTTGTGGAGGGTAGTTGAGCAATGATCGAGCGAGATATGGATGTCGGGGTATCTTTTATAGGACCAATCAGGGTTGTAAAAGCCTGAATTTCATTACCCACTGTTCTGACAATTTATGGTTAGGTTTTTCTGATGACATAAGATAATAAACACGCGGAAAAGGCTATATCCGGTTCCATCGCGCTATGTATTTGTCCCCATTGCTACCGACAAAATATGTACATAGCTCCATATTCCTTGAGTTATTGCTCCATCGTTGGAGCCAGGCCTTTCCAAATTTCACAGCGGCCTCTTTGGCTTGCTGGAATCGACTCCATACCCGTCGCGTCAAGCTGGAATCTGAGCCTCTGACCGCCACCAGTACCCCAAGGCTTCCATTCCGGCGCCGCTGGGTTTTTATAGGTGTTAGGATCTAATGACAAGATGAAGCTAATCCAGTAATCCATGACAATCGGCACCATTGGCTTATTGTAGGTCATGTAGGAGCAGTTGTCACATGGCTTTGCGTTCCCTGGACCGTAAATCGCCGATTCCTCAGCCACGTGTTCCACACCCAAACCAGCGTCCTCCAGCTGGGCGTCCCGAACGTTATAGCGATAGTTCCAAGCTTTGAAAGGAGACAAATGTGTCGCAAGCGAGGAAGTTATCTCGATTCCAGGGCAAGTAAAAGTCGATTCGCCGTATGCCTCTTCAGCTGCTCCGAAATACTTGGCATGGAGAGGGAATTGTTTGTTTGGGGGGTACATCCACTTGATGACTTGGAGATCGGCCCATGTCAACCGGGGATAGTTGGCTTGAATGAACTTCAGGAATCCGGTCGACGTGCTAACATTGGGTGTGAATCGGGTTCCTTCGTCGTTGTCGTCGCCGACTATGACCGGCACTCTTGCTACTCTCCCTTGTTCAAACATAGTATAGAGATCATCGGGAGAGAATGTCCCATCAATAACTGGCAAGAAGTACCACAGTGGTATTTCAGTTGTTCCGGGAAAGCGAGAAAGTTGGTCTGCAGCTTGAAGCGTCGCGGTGTCCTTGGATCGAAGGCAGGCGAGAGTGTCTGTATCCTCACTGCACTGGGCGTTCTCGACGAAGCGGGTATACTGAGACTCGGACTCGGCGGCCGTTCGATGAGTGGGGAGAAATGGTGATTCTGCTATCCCACCAACAAATAGCCCTTCGCTCTTGCCGCCATACGCAGTCAAGTGATAGGCGATCGATCCAGCGCCAGCCGAGTCGCCGTGAATGACGACGTGTTCTCGATCTCCACCAAACTGGATGGAAACGTCAGTCGGTGAACCAGTGCATAAGGAGAGGGAACTTTACCAAGTGAATGTATTTTTGAACCCAATGCAAAGCCTTTTGCTGATCAAGGAGCCCGACGTTCAGATCGCCATTCTCGCGGATTTCCTCACTCGCCAAGAATCCAAACGCGCCGACACGGTAGTTGATTTGAACAAACACCATACTGTGATTTGACCTTGCGATAACTTCCGAGCCATTGAAGTTCTGGTCTCCATTGAAAGCGTAACCACCGCCCTGAATAAAGAACCAGACCGGTAGTTTGCTGTCGGGATGAGCATTGCTCGGCGCGAAAATGTCAAGAAAGGGGCAGTCTTCGTTGTTATTCTTGCTTATCTGCCCAGAGGTTCCTAGACAAGTCGGTGCAAACTTCAGTCGGAATTGACATGTCAGGTCATTTCTAGCGGATGGGAGATGCGCAACTTACAGCTTGGGCTGTTTGGACTCCATCTTCATGAAGTGGATCTTCCGGTGCCCTAAACCTCCTTTCCTACAGGAGGAGCAGCATATCGTATACCAAGAAATTGGTTGACTTCATTCCCCAACGTCGTTCCTTCATACTTGGCGTATCCGAGATCTAGTCGAGGCACTTTGTCTGACTGAATACTCTCCAGAGGTCTTCCTTCAATGAATCCCGCCAAATCTAGAGCCCCGAGGCAGAAAACGTGCTGAAATTTCATGGCTGTGTATTCACACGGATGTATAGCAAGTGCCTGAGAGATAATTCCGAGTCCATCCTACGTGATTTTGTTCCTTTATAATTCCCCGATCAAACTGGTCGTGATGTGGAGTAACCCCAAATTCAGACCTACATGAAGCCGGCCTTCCGAGCTTTGTAAACTGAATATTCGGGGTGGGCGCACTAGCCTTGCGCAAAAACAAGCTGCCACAAAGAAATTTGGGATGATATAGCAAAGAGCCGCCGGTCTTTTGCCAAAAAGGGCCTCATCCGTTGGGCCGAAGACTGGAGCAAATATCAACATAGCCGGAGTAGGAGAATGGAAATTGCAGACTGTAACTGCCGAGAGTATCATTTCTGAATGTTCTTCCCAATGCCACCCAACTAGAGTATATGTGTACAGTAGGTCCTGCGCTTGAGGGCTCGAACTCAAGGCACTCTATCCGACATCACCTAACCTCGAAGCCCAACCTCAAGCCAAAGCAAACTCCGAAGTTTCCGATGGTTCTTTGAAATGATCCCAGAGGTCCACGGTCCACGGGTACCGTCATTGTGGGGTCAGGGTTCAAGTTCCGAGTGTGGGTCCGATCTGGTTGATCTTGGTGTAATCGGCATCAAAATAAATATAACATATGCCGAAGAGGGGAAGGCCAGTGTCAAAGAGGTCGGGGTTCTCGCCGAAAGGAAATCTATTTGCTGACAAGGCCGAGTCGCCAACAATCGACAGTAATGCTAATCACTTCTTGAAGGCTCTTAATATCACTTCGCCAATCTGCGTAAGACTTGTTCCTTGTAAATCCTACCTACGAGAGTTTGGCCATACCATGGGAATTGCCTGAAACTACGTACTTCGAAGAGTGGTCGTTTTCTGCAACGATCATGGCTAATGTTGAAGTGAATATAGTTGCTGGTCGATGGAAAGTTCGACTGTTCACTGATTACACGACCTATTCAAGGGATAACTATTTGATTGCATCAATTATCTATCTAGTGTAGACTGTTTCCTCAATAGGAATGACACCTAAATTGGAAAATGTCCGCTTGCCTTTGCCAGGCATCATCACCTTTACCCCGCATAGATCTTCATTTGCCCCCATTTCATGGCAATGCATGCTAGTCGATTGGCCAATTTAGTCCGAGCAAATCGCTGTAAATAACGTTGTAGTAGGTGGAGATGGCCTGCCATATATACTCGAAAGACACATTCTTATTTCTGCATCTTTCAACTGCAGCAAGCAAAATGAATCCTAAGGCTATTCTCTCACAGGTATTCCTACTTCCAGCACTAGCTGCAGCAATAAAGTCAGATTTATTATCTTCAAACAGCTCCTCCAAGGTGCCTCGCATTACAAAGCAATCCACAGATGGCGACCGCCACTATGTGGCACCATACTTCCCTCTTCTAGGATTTGAGCAGTATCAGGGCAACCCAATTCTCTCACCTAATTCAAATCATAATTGGGAATCCACTTACCTTTACAACCCAACCGCAATCGTGGTTGATGATATGATAATGATGCTTTACCGCGCCCAGAACAAAACAAAGACATCATCTATTGGCCTCGCATGGTCCAACGACGGAGTCAATTTTACCCGATATGAGAATCCGGTCTTGGAGCCCACGGAGCCATACGAGATACCCGGTGGCTGCGAGGATCCTCGAGTGGTTCGCGTGAATGGCACGTTCTACGTGACCTACACGGGTTACGACAACACCACTGCACGTCTTTGCCTAGCAACATCAACAGATATGGTCCATTGGCAAAAGCACGGTCCAATCTTACCAAAAGTCACCGACGTCGAGTACGACTGGCAGAATCCACTCAACACCTACAAACCACGCGCAGGATGGAGTAAATCCGGATCCATTCTGAATGAGCCTCAGCCCGACGGCACCTACCTTATGCTTTTCGGAGACTCGTTCTTATACCAGGCAAACTCTACAGACCTAATCCACTGGAACTACGACGAGTACATCCTCCCATACGCAGCACACCTCAATCCCTGGGAACAGGCCATCATGGAGTCAGGACCCCCGGCAATCAAAACCAGGGATGGGAAGTGGCTGCAGGTTTACAATGGCGTGGCTACGGGCTCGGGAGGGTTTACTCCGAGTCAGTATAGCACAGGTCAACTGCTCATTGACCCCGTGCGCTTCCCACACGGACCCCCCGTGGCTCGAGTGGAGACTCCACTGTTGCAGCCGACTACCGTGCATGAAATTACGGGTCAAGTGGATCATGTGGTCTTTACTGAGGGGTTGGTGCAGTTCCATGGGAAATGGTTTATGTATTTTGGTCAAGGAGACCAATTTCTTGGGGTAGCCATTGCTCCGGTTCAGTCTTAGCGGGAAGGGGTATTGGGGGCTGTGGATACGTTTGATGACTTTGAGTTTTATTTATGTCAAGGTGTATCTATAACCTGAGGTAACCTAGAAGAATCAAGCGAATAGCTGGTGCTACGGTATGAACTGATCATCTAGAAAGATAGATCACTGTAGTCAAATTGCCCCTGTTTATCTCGAACTAAGGTGGACAATGTGTTGGGTGTTGATATTGAACTTATTTGATATGGTACGGGCATGAAAAACAAGAAAAAAGCAAAAAAGAGAAGGCCATCCCCCGCCGGAGTCCGATCTCTGAAGGGCCCCAATAATGATGGTGTTGGCTTCAGGGTTCAAACCCTGACCTTCTAGTGATATTGCCTGGGTTGGGTACCGGCTTTACCACTAGGTAATTGTGGAGGGGTGGTTGAAAAACAAACAATTTCCTGAGATATAAGGGAGAAGGGAGAAGGGAGAAGGGAGCCAGCCCCACTTCCCCAACTTATCTGCTTACCGTCCCCACCAAACTCAATTCTATTGGTCTATGTCAGACGGATATTAACATCTATGAGCCTCGACTTAGTTCTTGTTGATGCCGGTTTATCAGGTCTTGGTTCTGCACTTAGTTAGGCATAAGAGCCTAGTAACTCGAGTTGCTCTCATAAGTTGGCGCAGTACGGTAAATCATCGTTCAAATAGTAAAAATTCCAAAAGAACTTATAGGAATCGCCAACATCAAGATCATATCTAGTCCGATATTTACAGTACCAACGAGAAAGTCGATAGACACATGTTATGACTATGTATTAAGAAGTACTGTCGCCCCATCGCCCCACGAGCCGATTGCCTGGTTGGGTTCAGTGTCCCGCTTCTATATCTCCAGCTTCTCGATCTCATTGCAGACATTATCAACACTCCCTGGGTATTCGACGTCCCGCTCAGATCACCGAGTGTAATGCAGTTAAAAAGATATAGAAAATAATAGTTCTTCTGCAGAGAGAACCAAAATAAATTAAAAAAGAGACAAATAATATTATGTTCGTCGAAGAAAAAGAGACGAATGCCAAAAGGAATGAAAATACCCGAAAACTCCCGGCTCGAATGAGTTTTGTTTTCGAAGGCACGGATCAGCTCCAGATCTCAGCCCATATAAACGGAAAAATGACGACGCAGGCTGTCCAGAACACCATCACGGACTGGTACGGAAATAGGATTAAGTGCGTCCAATGTGTCTCTCGGAACAGAACCCAGATAGAGAGGAAGGCGACAGAGAAGAAGTGGGAGAAGAGGACCAGAGGTTGCTTGATCAGGCCTGCTAGAAGACCAACAGGACCATCAACCATGCCGATTTGGAAATAGCGGAAGCAACCTCGTTGAAGGGCTTTGAGATTTTGGTCTATAATAATAACGTCAGCGGTAAGAAAATTGTATTAGGAGAAAATAAGATACCATCGGCCGCGAAGAGCATGTAGAGAGCTTGGGCGAGGATGTTGATGACGGAGGATGAGTTCTTTCTCATCCAATGAAATGCGGATAATTGCTTTAGGACGAGTCTTGTATTTGATAGGCTGGGTACACGTTCTGGACTAAGCAGCTCGCGAATAACACAGACGTCATTGAATGCTACAGTCATTCCGCCGCCTGTCAGAGGATGGCGCATGTTAAGTGCATCACCCAGAATCATCAAGCCTGGTGTTTTGTTCCTAGCGGCGGGGAGGAAGGAGTTCGGCATGGATCGCAATTTGCCTTCTTCTAGCGCGGCAAGAAACGCCGGCTGAACGGACACTGGCAATGTAGGCAAAACTGTATTCCGTAGGTAGCCCTTAACACCACCATTCTTCACAGAGGCGGCGGGAAGGTTTTCGGGAACGTCGACGAGGACACGGGTTTCATGAGTGCCGATCTGATACATCAACACCGGCGCATTATCGCTGAGGATGACATGGCCGTAGCAGGGACTAGGCAGTTTGGCATCAATCATCTCCATGCCCCAGAACTTAGACCGGACCTTGGATGTGTACGGGTGGTGACTTTTGCGGATAACGGAGTTATAGCCGTCGGCGGCGACGGTGAGCTGGCCAAAGTAGCAGTCCTTCATTTCCCGGTCCTTTGTGACACACTCAACACCTAGCACCTTCCCCGTATATGTCGAGGTCACTAGCGCAGTAGCCTTGGCCTCAACCACCGTAACTTTGGGACAGGCCAGTGCGGCCGCGCGCAACTTCATCACGAATCGGCCATGGTGGAAAGTCCATCCCTGAGGCGCAGGCTCTGACGGCGCAGACTTGGGGTAATCCAGAAGCACAGGCTCTTTAAAGTACGAGAGATAGTAGCCCTTAACGGGAATTGCGTCGATCCCGTCCAGACAATCCCGCAGCCCCAATTTTTCCAGCGCCTGCACTCCGCCGGGCTGTAGCAGCTCGCCCACGATGCGATCGGGTTCTTTCATCGATGACTCCAGTAGAGTCACACTCCGGCCTTGTCGTCCCAGGGCGACTGCTAGCGCGCAGCCCAAGATTCCTGCACCGACGATCACGACATCGGATTCATGGTGGCCAAGGCGAGTTTTCTCGTCGGTGGGGTGGCCATTGGGGAGGGAGGACATGGTTGAAGGAAGGTGGATCGAGGGCATTATCGAAGGAATCTACGCGTGGACATGGTAGGGTGTTGTTGTGGTCAAGGCAAAAAAAAGTTGTCAGGGTTTAGGGGGGTGGCATGACAGTTAACATGTGACAGCAACTGTATAAAATTGGCAATCACATGATTTGGGTGGCATCAGCCAATCACAATGCAATGCTTAGGATGTCAGCTCCCCACGCAGAAACTAGATAGAACCATTTCGGTCGAAAAGCTATTGCAGCCTGAGTTATGAGTTGCTATTCACCATTCCATTGCCCGTTTCTCCTCCAATGACCCGAGACGGCCGCGGATTGTAAATTTCCACTTCTTTTCCACCTTAGATACCAGCTGCAAGCCTAGTGCGAAGCGAGGGCTACACGATACTAGATCACATAGCTTATATCAGGCCTATAGGGGGCTATAACAATGACTAGGAATAGCTTTACTCGAGAACCACCAGCGTTAGAAATACAAGTTACATTCAACCTACTCCAATACGGCTGGTAACAGCCTACGACCAAGATGTTAATGCAGTGCAGACGCACTCTTGGATCGAGCACCATCTCTTCGCTTCCAACAACAGTTTCTTTGGTGAAAAAGTCTTTATCTTGGTCTACAGTGGGCTGTGGAGAAGATGTGCAAACTCGGAATTACCCCGGAAATCGCCCCGCAGCCTTCCCCGCAGACATTTTGCATGGAAACTCATGACCATGTATGTATCCCGACTCCGCTGACCCAAATGTATCTGGCCCCACGGCGGGCAAAGGGGCCTCTTTACCCCGTAGTTGAGAAGTTGGAAACTACGATTTAATCACGTCAACGTACCGGCTATCTTCCCAAGGGTTGAATCCACTGATTGACTCTAGTGAAGTATGGCAATTAGAAAGGTACTACAATTGGCTCCATGCATCAAACCTCCCCTAACATCTACCCCAGGTAATTATCGTCGGAGCCGGTCCATCAGGGCTAATCCTTGGCCTCCTCCTCGCAAAACAAGGCATTGAAGTTGAGGTCCTCGACGCCGGCGCAGAACTGAACGATCAGCCCCGCGCAGCACACTACGCGTCTCCAGCAGCCTACGAACTAGAACGAGCCGGTGTCCTCAACGATGTAAAGGCTCGCGGCATAACACCCAATGGATTTTCCTGGCGAAAGATGGACACTTCTTTCATCGCTGGAATGAAACTCGATGTCTTGCCAGACGACTACCCCTACAAAATGCAAGTTCTCCCTCTTGACCGTCTCGGGCAGCTGTTGTACGAACATCTTCAGCGCCAGCCCACCGCGCAGGTAAGGTGGTCGCACAGGGTCATGAAGGTCGGTCAGGATCAGAGCAAGGCGTGGGTTGATATCGAGACTCCAAATGGTACATTGCGATCCGAGGGAGACTATGTCATTGGCTGTGATGGGGCGAGCAGTACCGTGCGGCGGGAACTATTCGGTCCTGAATATCCCGGGGAAACTTTGAATGCTCAGATCATCGCTACGAATGTTTGTGTTCCCTTTTTCCTCGTTGGTATTCCTGCTGATAGTTAGTAGGTGTATTATGATTTCGAGCGCTACGGATACTGGGATAGTAACTCCATCGTTCATCCTAAGAACTGGTACATGGCGGCACGTATCAGCAAGGACGGGCTATATCGTGTTTCGTATGGTGATACCCCTGGCCTTACTAAGGAGGAGTATATTGCCCGCCAGCCTCAGCGCTGGGAGGAGATCTTGCCTGGAAATCCGAAGCCGGATCAATACAAAATTGTCAACTTGAACCCGTATAAATTGCAGCAACGATGTGCACCGAGTTTCCGGGTTGGGAGAATCATCCTTGCGGCAGATGCGGCACATCTTTGCAATCCATTGTGAGTGCAGAGATATCTTCCATTCGCTGGGTCGGACGTGTACTGACGGTTGATCTATTGTAGCGGCGGTCTCGGACTTACGGGTGGCATTGTCGACGTGGGAAACCTCTTTGATGCTCTAATAGGTATCCACAAAGGATTGGCAGATGATAGTATCTTGGACAAGTATGCCGAAGTCCGTAAGCGCATGTGGGAGGAGATCATCGATCCCATGTCTCGCGAAAACTTCCGACGGCTACATGGTCAGAATCCAGATAATGCGCGAGAAAATGACGAATTTTTCCAAGCGCTGGTCAAGTCTGAGAATGATGAAGAGCTTGCAAAGGAAGTTGCTCTGGTGAGTAACCTTTTATTACTGTGTTTTGAATGGTGAGATACTGATGCTTTGGTAGGGGTTGAATGTGCTGCAGCATGATATGACGCAGTACTACACCAAGAAGCCAAAGTCATCGAATTTATAAACTGAGTAGATAGATTGAGTGTGGTGATGTGATGAATGATTCAATATATCCACAGATTCCAATAATTATCATTAGACATTGGTGCTTCTTCACCGCGCTCCATCGCCCAGCGGATTGTGCCTCCACCCGCTTGTCGTATATCAATGTCCATTCAAATGAGAAGAGACCCGCCTCAAAATGATTGAACTCAGTCGCGAGTAAAGATGATTGAGATAGGTCGGGCATTTGAGGAGTTGCAGCTGCCTGCCGGATGGGGGGACGGACTCGTTGGACTGTATCTATTTACGCGTTAGCAAAGGCATACATACCAGGTTGAGGATTGGTACAATTTGTGCAGAGTCTGGCAAGTGGAGTCCAATTGATTGCTCCGCGGCCGATGTAAGTAAGTGTTGTCGACAGGCCGAGAAAGCCTTGCTCGCTCCTGGAGAGAGGGTCCGATCTTTTTGTTCGGCCGAGCCCGGCGTGTATTGAGTGGAGGACAACTGACAGAGGGGAGTTCCTTTTATGTTGCTGCATTTTTGGCTACTCGACGCATCAGAGCGGCGAGCGTGTCCTCAACAACGCAAATCAGACTTGGCTGTGTGTATGATAATGGGTAGGACTTCGTAATAACAGATATTTGGGTGAAGAGTGAATAATTGAGTGATAGTTGGAGAGTTTCATGTTTTTGCAGACAAGAGGACGTCATTTCGAAAGAGTGTGCCGAGCACATTCCAATACGTGTTCAGGTCAGAGACATCAATCTCGAAAATGTTGGGGTCAAAGTAGTCCTGATAAGACAGAACCGCCAGCATGTACCGTCGTACTTCCTGGAATAATTGACCGTCCCGATTGCTCGGGCATCGGTAGAGGCAGAGAAGAGGATGGCGAAGGTAAACATGGAGAAGAACGCGGGTAATACATGCTTGGCATGTTTGGAGGGGAGGATAATGATAGAGTTCGACGCAGATCATGATACAAAGCGGCCTCTGTTACTCGATTCTGTCATGGGGGGTAAGCCGTGCGTCTCAGGTAGCCGGCTGCTGAACATCCCCGCCGAAATTCTGGCCAATATAGTAGATTTTATAGCCGATGATCAGCCGACTCTGGCCGCGCTAGCCTTGGTTAACAGCGATTGTAGGCAGTTGGCCCGTTCGTGCCAATTTGTCGACATCTGCTTCGACTATAGCCCTCGAGCCTTCGACCTTCTGCTAGCTCTCCTGCGAGAAACCGTCCCCTCAGTAAGCACTGCGTCTCAGCCTACCATTGGAGCTTGCATTCGCAAAGTCACCGTGAAGTCTGATCGACAGTGGGTTGCCTCTACCCACTGGGAGCTTTACCAGTCCAACTGGGGAGACACACGAGTCGTACAACCGAGAGCAAAAGAAGGAACTTCACGAGCGAGCAACCAAGACATACAACTCTTACCGCTCCGGTCTATTGGGGGCCATCTCCGGTGCCATGCCTCACCTCGAGACCATTGCATGGTGCGATCAAGTTTCTGTGGGTGCCGATTTCCTCAAAGTCATCTCCCGCTTGCCCATCAAACATCTCAAGCTGTCCCGGGTTCCTATCGATGTACCCTATCTCATGGAACCTCCCTTGACACCCGCAGTCATGCAATTACGCTCCCTTCATCTCGACACCCGCCTAGCTTGGCGAGTTTCAGGCGATGTCGAGGACGAAAATGTGGCGCCACTTTCCCTTAGCCCCTTCTTCAAAAGCCTATTCTTGCGGTGTGCTCCTACGCTTGAGTCGCTGGTCTGGCCCTCCTGGGATTTCATGCAGGGAAGCGAACCTATCTCACTCGGCGATGAACCTATATCCTTTCCCCGTCTCCGGCATCTGAAGCTCCCCATGCTCAAACTTGCTCCATCCACCTTATCATCATTTCTTTCCGCGCCCCTCAGGCAACTAGCCTTGCCGTCATTTGGCGATTGTGAGAACATGGAGGGCTTACTCGCCAACTGCGAGCCAATGTCCGATCTTCAGACATTGGTGATCCAGCCTGTCTACAGTCTCAAGGCTGCCGATGCCCTCGTCAGCTTCCTCGGAAAGCACAAAGATCTTCAGAAGCTTTATATAAAGCTGTCCCTTCCCGCGGCGCTAGACCCGCGAATCATCCCACTTCTGTCCTCGGGGAAGTTCTCAAATCTCCTCTCTCTCTCTCACTGTCGTGGGATGGTCCTGGTAGAGAAGAAGACACGCGACCGCATATTGCGACCATTGCGGAGGAGTCCATCGCGGCTATCGGCAGGATCGTGTCGCTCGAGCAGCTGTATCTTTCTGCCGGACAGCAGGCCGGATGGCGGTGCCAGTGGTTGGTTGATCATGAGATTCTACGAGCGAACTTTAAGGGATTAACGAAGCTCAAGAAGCTGGCAATTGACCGGGATACATACCGGACAATTGATGAACTTGAGGTGGAGGCGTACTACTCGGACAAGGTCCTCCGGCATGCGGACTGGCTTAGGGCACATGAGGCGCTCGGCGTGAATGAGGATCTCGAAGATGACGATGTCCCATATGACGAAATCTTTGAACGCGGCCACCGCGATCTCATGCTGGCCGAGGCGGAGAAGTACGCGGCTACATTACCCAGTCTGGAGTGGATTTTCTGCGGGCAGTGGCCTATGGCGATCGAAGAGCATGAGAATGGGAAAGTCAGAGCCGCGGTTCCGCTAACAAAGGAAAGGGACTCATGTTGGACTGCACTAAATCGTATGTTTTCTATGGAAACCAATGATTGAATATTGTCGAGTACAGTGGAGTTGCTGCAGGCACCCATCGCTTACTCGGCTCCTGTAACTTACTATTGATTCAATAGACTAGATCAACATAGCTGTTCCAAATCCTTCTCATTAGCGCCAACGATTACCGCACAAATGCGCTTCCAAGATTTTGCTATTCAAACAACTCACAAGAAAGGTTACTTACTATCCAGGCTCCATTAGATATGGCTACTTTTCTCTTCCCATCACAGATTACTGCTTCATTTTACAACTGTCTCTTTTTTGTTAGTCCAACCAAAGCATATCGAGGTATGAAGGCGGGTCACTTATTCAAATATCAAAGATGATGGAGCTTACTTGTCCTCCATTTCGAGCCGTTGTAACATGATGTCCGATTTCGAACTCCCTATTCGAGCGAAACTCGAGATATCCGGCCGAGTCTGCAGGTATTCAGAACATATCACTGAGGGGTATTTATATCCCACCTGCATATACCTACTCTCAAGCATCCTGTATCTTGATAGTCTTGTACTATATTAGAACCCTTGTGATATGATCGTAGCAGCAGCAAGTATAAGATCATATAATCCGTAATCTTAGAAAGAGGGGTCTGCATATCGGACAAAGATCAAACCGGAAAAAGATGCTTCCAGTTTGAATTGGCGGGTGATCAAACCTACCTAGCTGTACTTATCATTTGTTTCTCGACGTCTTCTGACACTTCACGGAACTTCCACACAATATGGGATCAGCGGACCAGAATCTCAAGCTGCTCAGCAAACAGGCCCTCGTTGAGGTCACGTTTACGAATTAAAGGATGAAATAAGCAAATCGGGCTCGTGGCCATTCCATTAACTTGACTGATTGCGCTCATGATTCCAAGCACAACGAAGGGAACAACACGCGAGACCCTTCCGCGAGGAGACCATAACTCTATGTTACACTCGTAGTGGATAAATAGGGGAGAGATACGAGAAAGGGGAAAACAGTAGAGAAGAAAGACTGGGGACAGGAAGAGAAAGACGTCACAACTCCCTCCCGGCAAAGAATAAGAAAAGGAAGGGTAGATCATAAGAAACCCACGTCCAGCGCCCAAAGAGAAGAACTTTTACCGACCCGAGGACACAGTGCTGTCCCCCATTGCGAGCTTGGGCATTTGTCCCTCGTCGAGTATCCGGAGGTAAATATGAGAGAAAAGTCCACGTAGTGTACTAGAGAGGCGGGAGGAAATTGAAAATATGTCGTGCCGCGTTCACTAACACCAAATAGGTGACACTACCACAAGAACTTTTCAAACCGAGGGATATCGTGATCGGAGGGAAGAAGGGAACATCGAAAGGGTCAACAGGCAGTAGATAAAAAGAAAAGGAGAAAGGAAATGGTCATCAAAAAACATGCGTTCCAAGAATTCCGAGCGGGGGCAGAAAAGCGCAATCTGAGTATTCCAGTTCACGACCGTCTGCACGGGGCTTGATAGGACAAAGTCATTTAAGACTTGTTCTCCTCCGAAGAAGCCTCCTTGGCGGCCTCCTCGGGCTTGGCCTCACCGGCCGCCTCGCCCTCGGTATTATCCTTGTTCTTCATGTACTCATCATAAACGCTGAGGGCCTCATCGACCTTGGCGCGGAGAGCCTCCTCATCATCAAGCCTGGAAGAATACAGTTAGCATCGTGTTTGGTCAATGGGGATTAATTGGCGGGGAAGGGAAAAAAAAACTTACAGGCCAAGCAGCTCAGCGTTGTCCATCTCAAGAAGCATACCAGTGATCTTGCCAGCAAGCTCAGGCTGCTGAGCCTGGATCTTGGGGTAGAGAGCCTCGCCGAGCATCTGCTTCTGCTGGGCAGGGGGAGCGGCGACAAGAGCCGGGTTGCTGGAGGCGGGCTCATCACGGCCGGGCTGGCCGGCAGGAGCCTGACCGCGACCCTGGCCGCGGCCCATCTGAGGACCACCACGGCCATAGCCGGGACCACCACGCATACCCTGGCCCATGGGCATACCAGGAACCTGACCACGGCCACCAGCACCACGACCGAAGGCGGGGACCTGCATGGGGTAACCCATGCCGTTAGGCATACCAGGGCCCTGCATGGCCATGGGCATACCCTGGAAGTTGGGAGGCATCTGCTGGTTGGGACCCATGCCGCGGCCGCCTTGCTGAGGGAAGGGACCGGGGAACTGACCGGGACGTCCGGGCATACCGGGCATGACCATACCAGCCTGGGGAGGGAAGGCCATACCGCGCTGACCAGCGGGGATGAAGCCCTGCTGGCCGGGACCGTAAAAGACGGCGGGTTGCATGTAAGGCTGAGGCATACCAGCGGCAGCGGCGGCCTGCTGCTGGCGGATGGTGTTGCGGGCCTGGATGCTAGCCTCGAGTTGACTGCGGCGGACATCCTTGCGCTGAGCGAGAGCGACATAGAGGGGCTTGCCGTTAACCATGCGCTGGTTCATCTCGGTCACAGCCTTGGAGGCCTCATCGGGGCTGCTGAAGCAGACGAAGCCGAAGCCCTTGCTCTTGCCGAGGGTCTTCTTCTCAGACTTCTCGGACTTCTCGCCCTCCTGTTCCTCACCATCCTCCTCCTCCTTCTCTCCCTCGGGCTTGTCCTCGGCCTTCTCGGCCTTCTCACCCTCCTCCTTGGACTCGGCCTTGTTCTCCTTGTCCTTCTCGTCAGCCTCGGGGGTGGGGCTGCGCTCGCTCACGGTGTCACGCATAACCTTGGCAGAGGTGATGGTGCCGTAGGGAGTGAAAAGGTCACGCAGCTTGTCGTCATCAACGTCGTCAGTCAGGTTCTTGACGTAGAGGTTCACACCCTGGTACTTGGAGGCCTTCTCCACACGGGCAGCCTCGTACTGCTTGCGCAGCTCCTCCTCACGCTCGTGCTTCTTCTGGGCACGGCCAACATAGAGCTTCTGGCCCTTGACTTCCTTGTCATTCATCTCCTCCACGGCGGCCTGCGCGCTCTCGTGGGTAGAGTAGTTGACGAAACCAAAGCCACGGCTCTTGCCCTCCTGGTCGTGGCTGAGGGTGGCGGAGGTGATCTCACCGAACGCCTCGAACATGGTGCGGAACTCATCGTCGGAGATCTCAAGCTCGAGGTTCTTGACGTAGATGTTGGTGTAGTTGGCCTTCATCTCCTCGAACTTGCTCTGGCGGTCCTTCTTGGAGATGTGGTGACCGACGAAGACCTTCTTGTCGTTAAGAAGCATGCCATTAACGTGCTTGATAGCCTGGTTGGCGGCCTCGGCGGTCTCGTAGTGGACGAAACCGTAGCCCTTGGAGTTGCCGAACTCATCCTGGGCGACCTTGCAGCTGAGAATGTTACCGAAGGCAGCAAAGGTGTCGTGCAGAGCCTTGTTGTCAATGGCATTGTCAAGGTTCTTGATGAAGACGTTGCCCTGGCCAGTCTTGCGCAGAGCAGGGTCACGCTGGGACCACATGATACGGCAAGGCTTGCCCTTGATCAGGGTGTAGTTCAGGTCCTCGAGGGCGCGCTCACCGTCGGCGGTGTTGTTGTAGTTGACGTAAGCATAGCCGAGGGAGCGGCGGGTGACGGCGTCACGGCAGACACGGATAGAAGCAACCTGACCGATGGACGAGAAGAGCTCGTACAGCATGGCCTCGGTCACGGAGGGGTCGAGCTCGCCGACATAGAGGGAAGCCGAGTGGGGCTGGTTGTTGGCAGCAGCGCCCTCGCCGGAGGTCTCGGGGGCGGCAGCAGGGGCCGGAGTACCGTTGGCCTCGGGAGAACCGTTGGCAGCGGCCTCAGCGACCGGAGGGTTGGTAGCGGTTTCAGCAGACATTCTGGATAACTGTCGTTACTGCGAATGGTTTAGCAAAGACTGGCCTCAAATCTCGGAGTGAAGCGGGCAAAAAGAGAGGCTCAAAATGGACTGCACTGCAGAGCGTGCTGTCTCTTCGAATACAGAGACAGATGACTGCAGCGGATGAGGGCGAGAGATGGACGACACAAAGGAAAGTAATGAATCCACGAGCGAGCCGACGAAAAACGAAGGGCTTTGTAGGAAATTGCGAAGCGGCGATGACCAAGACCAATCCGAAGTGACGAAAATCTCAGGCAAAGCGAGGGAAAATCGAGGACGCGACCAACCTGGAACGTGGAAATGAGGCGGTTGAAGGAAAATATTCCACACAACGCACAATGGAGGGGATTGGAGATAAGATAAAATGGGATTTTTTGAAGGTAGTTTTTCGTGTTTTTTTTTGAGGGTTTTTTAGGCTTTCGAGAAAAAATCCGAAAGGAAAAAAAGGGTTCCCTTGGAAAGAGAGAGGGGTGGATAGACGAGGGATGAAGAAAGAAAAAAAAAAGTTGACCCGCGAAATGCCTATTCGAAAACTCAGAGAGTGAGCGATGCACTAGTCCCGTTTGGGTGGAAGCGTCGCCGCTTTAGTCATACTCCTGATTAGGTCATCAGTGGTGCCGCTTTAAGGGCTTCGTGACAATCACGAGATTCAACTTTGGTTTCCATCTACGAGAAAATGCAAGTAAATAACAGTGGAATCCAAGTAACCTTCGAAAGAAGGACACAACGTTGGTACATATTAAGCCGCTATGTAAACGTTGTGTCGCTCTGACTAGTCTAGTGGGGAAATGGTCTATGTCGCTTAGGTATACGCCACTATGATTGTTCGCCGGCCCAATGAGCGACCCCGTGATTTGCTCGACGCCGACGCTATGCATATCAGAGAGTCACATGGTATTAACTGTGGGCCTACATACACAAAGAAAAAAGGGGGATGAAGGAGACGACACCCTTTAGCTCAGGTCAAACCCAGCTCCCGAGTTCACGGCGTACAGCAGCTTGCTCCGCAGAAGTTCCACGCTAGAGTACTGCGGCAGCTTCAGTAGATTGACACACGTACTGGTACTCGGTAGTCGATCCTCTTCCTCGCCCGAATCCCGGATACTGAATCGCGGATTTAGATGACTGAACCCAAGTAGCGGAGCCCGCGGCGTCGAAGTCACGAAGCGGACGACCTTCCGGCGCTCCTCGTTGCTCATCTCGTGCATCACCTGCCAAAACATCTGTATCGTCGGGTGTTCCTGGTTGTCGTCGCCAACGGCGTATACGCCGCCGCAATGAGTATTCCGCCGGAGGTCTTCCACGTCAATGTCTGCGTTCTCGCCGCTCACCAAAGTCTGCAACTCAGCCTGGTTGAACATGGACAACCACGCGGGTTGGATCATTTGGCCAAGACCTTGCAGAAAAGCGTTGGTTTGGTACAGGGGTTGCAGTTGCAGGCGGTATCGTGCAATGTAGGAGATGTACACCAGTCGATTTTGGTTGGTGACCGGAATCGATGAACCACCAGGTCTCAGCTCTTTCGTCACCGTCCGGCGCCTAGAGCCAGGCAAGGGGATGGTATCGGTCACTGTAAAGTCCAGGGAGAAGTCCTCGACATTTCCGGAATAGTTCTTGAGTTGCAGCTAGATTGGAGCGGTTAGCTATGTCCGTGGTAAACATATCCCGTTGCTACTCACAAGACCTTGATACAGCCCCGCGTCCAGGTCCTTTAGGTCATTCAAGTTGGCCCGATAGGAGGACTCTTTCATTGCGGATCCCGTGCCTCCAGTCAGTGCCCATTTCAGCAGAAAGAACGGCGCAAAGTTTACATCGACCAGGATTCCCTCGTAAAGACATTTTCCGATCACTCGGCCGAGGAACTCGTAACGACGGAGAAGATCGCGAATACCTGCTTGCCACTCGGGACTAGACTTACTCACTCCATTCTCCAGCAGCTGTTCCCTGAACTGTTCAAGGGCTGTGGGATTCGGGTAAAGCAGGTGCTGGTCATTTTCAGCGAACATGCTAAAGTCACTTTCGGCCTTGAATGCTTCAGAGGTGACGCTAGTTAAGAACTCCTTGGTCACTCCACCACCATCGATACCTGCCTCCAAACTTCCGAATTGGTCAATAAAACTGATCTGAATCGGTTCTTTGAGGCCATCACCCAGCTGGTAAAACTGAGAGAGCGCATCGTCAAAGACATGTTCGCGGCGGATATCGGCGTGGTGCCGCGCAAGGATGGCATGTGCAGCAGGATTATCATCAATCATCCGCCCCAGCCCAGCTTGGGCAATGGATGCGCGCCAGAGGTCAGCGTCAACGAACCCACGTCGGCGGCGAAGCTGGTCATGGTAGATAAATTCCCGAAAGATTTGCACTCGTGTGGCGAATGGAATGAAAAAAGGCATGTTTCGCAGGATCTCGAGTCTTGGTGCAATGGCCGCTAGGATCCTTCCGCGGGCAGCTCGCTGCTGTTGGCGACGCATGGCCTCAATTCTGATGGTCTGCTGCGCATGCCCAGCCCCAGCCAGCCCAAGAGGCGTGTTTGCTTCTTCTTCTTCCATAGGGTCGGCGCCATCATCGTCCTCGGCTCGAGCTTGGAACTCGTGTCTCTTTTCTTCTTCCGCAACGACAGCGGAAATAAATCCTTCCATGTCAAATCGGCTGGTCATGAGCCAGTGGTCCCGAGGCAGGAATTTGCGTCGTGAACTAGAAAGGAGAAGACATTGTTAGAATGTGCAATACTTCCAGCTACTTTCCCGTTCGGACTTACTCTCGTTCGTGAAGCATTCGAAGTAACCCGGTAACAAGTCCTTTAAAATATTCGAGCGGGATTCCAGTCACCCCAGGGAGATTATTAGACTGGGTTTTCGTTTCCAAATCCTTAGTGCTGGGAAGTGGCTCTGAAGATGCATTGGTCGTGCTGTTGAAGTAGCTGCTGAGGCTTGCGGCAGCTGGCCGAAGTGCCGGCTCACTCAAGTCAACGGCATTCCAATAGAGGGTGAAAGCAAGATTTTTGAGAAAGACTGTCATATCCTTGACATCGCTTAGTGGCAATGCACTTTCTCTCGTCCATGAAGTCTTGGTATGTTCAGAAGATACAAATGAAGAGGTGCCGGAAAAGAACTCGTCATCATCCGTGACTTTCAAGACAAAGGTGTAGAGTTCCAGGAAAAGAAGAATAGTTGTCCATTCCTGATCCCGTTGGTCTTGGGGCAAATTGACCGGTTCTTTTGCTTGCTCTGGCAGTTGAAGCAGAGGGAGGACTTTAGTTGAGTCCTTGCTGATAATCTCAAAGACCCGGCTAGATCTGGATGCTTGCCAGAAATATTTGATCGCGGGTAGGCCGGACGCTTGGTTCCCCGAGGGCGCGGAACCGAGGTAGAGCCACATTCGGATATCATCACCACGCCGGGGAAAGATTCTGAGCAAGTTCAAGGCATATGTAGCAAGAACCCGAGCCTCTTTTGAAGCATCGGAGTCGCTGGTTGTCATTGTCAAACCCGCCTGAGGGATATGGGATGTCCGAATCCGAGAAAGAAGCCCGGTGACGCTGCTCTGATTAACAAGACTCATAACCTGGTCCTTGACAAAAGGAGGCAAAGGGCGAGTGACCCTTGGCTCGTCCAGATCGCTCGTTTCGTCTGCGTCCAAGCCTTGCATGAGGTGGGTGGCCATTGAGTTCAGCAAATCCGAGACCACTTTCACAAATTCCAACTCTGGGGCATGATGATTGGCTTGTCTGCCGAGGGCATATCGTTGAAAGAAAATCAGGTACGAAAGTAGCCAAGCGCGAGACTGCGCATCGTCTAATACGCCCTTGGCGTTTGAGGGAAGGCAAGCTGATACCGCTACAGCCAGCATCCTGTAGTTGATTTTGCTAGCCAGTTCATCGAGCGCGCCCAGGTAAATCTCAAGATTCGGCGTTGTGAGGTACGAAGTAGCAAACGCCTCGTATGCTGTTATTGTCTCCGAGGTGATCGGACGCAGAAGTGCAAGGACAGCCTTTCTGATATAGGCTGGGTCGATCCCTTGACCTCGTCGACTTGCGTCTTCATCAAAGTCCGGTAGGCGCAAATTTGAAAGAGTTGTCGTCAGAAGTGCTAGAGCATGGTAATATGTGTTCCCGAGGGTGGCCATTTGTTTCGGAATCAAACCGGCAAAGAAAACTAGGGCTTGTAGGAGAGGCTCGACTGCTTCGAGGGGAACAACGGACTTTGAAGCTGAACTGAGAACGCTTAGGATAGCTCTGCTTAGCCGTTTCAGAAGTGTCGTCCACTCGCCTTCGGTGGCGATCGTGGGCAGACTTTGGAATGTCCGCTCAAGAGCATCAACGAAGTAGACGAGGCGGAGGACATCATCGCTCTTTCGTGCCGATAAAAACTGCACCAGCAGCCGGAGCTGGGAAAGACACTGGTCTGCTGTAGCATACGGTGCGGGACGCCGTGATGGCAGTGCCCAACCCTCGGCTGGCGCCTTGCCGGAGTTGACCTCCATGGCATCCGTCAAATTTCGTTCGGCTGTATCCCATTCTGTGCGCCATGTTCCATATGTGGACTTCCTGCTGAGATGGCCCCGCCAGACTCGCTGCACAACACGGGCCGCACTCTGCTTCTCCCTATCCCGCTCTCTCTGGAGGCGTTCCTGGCGCGCAATTGCGACAGCGAGCTGTGGGTTTGATGCATGCGGGGTTTGCCGGCCGGGCGAGAATGCGGCAAAGGGATCGTTGATACGGCCGCTCAGGTTTACCTGCCGCGGGCGACGAGAGCTGCCAGTGAAGGTGTGGTGCATCGTGACGTTCTCTCCACCCTAAAAACAGGGTGGGAGGGAATAATTCTGGAGGTATCGATCTATGCAAAGGACGGTCGCTGGAGATGCAAGCAACAAAAAAGATGCAAGCCCATACCGCACAGGGCCGTGAAAGCGAGTGTGAAGAGCTATGACATACGCCGACTCCGATAGGAGTGCGGCGTGGCGAGCTTATCGCTGTTATAGACACGGGACACGCACTTTGAAAGCGGTGTATCAGATATTGCCACGCTATGGGAACGCACTCGGCAAGGCATTCCGTTCGAATTACCACGGAGAAACTGAAGGACTGGAGAAAATCCTGAATGTAGTTTTGGATATTATTCGACATGTTTATCTATATGCAAAGAGTTGCATATTCCATTCCAGATAGATCCTTCTGGACAGCACGGTGCTGCAGCGTACACATGGGGGGAATTCCATGGACGCTTCATGCAGATGGATCTAGTAGCCCATTTTGAATCAAGTATGCTGTACATATAATACACGGAGGATGCGATCGTCCAGCGAGCAGTAGAATGGTGGAGCGGTAGATCGGGGTGTTGGCAGCCATCAGGTAGAGAGTAGGATGCTTGCAACTGTTCCCTAGGGTGGTCAGAGAATATGCAGAGGACCCGTTGATGATGTACTTACATCGTAACTCAGACAGCTGGTCCCTAAGAGCCAAGGCTCTTTAGATCGCAAAGCCTTTAAGTTATTGGCTCTTCTCTTGGCTCTTCTTCAACTCTTTCCTTTTCTCGCGCATCTCGCGCAGCTCCTTCTTATATTGCTCCAGCTCGCGCTGGTAGACTTCTTCGCCATTGCGCTCCTGCCACAAGTCGACAAAGTCCTTGCCCTTCATTTTGTCGACCACAGTGTATGTGCGCCCATTCTGCTCAATCTCCTTGGTGTACAGACTCCGCTTCGGTTCCGCGCGTTTGGTGACAAAGGGAGTAAGCTACATCAGTGTCAGTGTGCTGTAGGTCGCATAAATATCTAGGATTCCAATAAACAAACCTTGAAGGAATCAAGGTCCTCCGGAACGACGTAGGTGCGGACTTTCTTCCAGTCGATCACGTAGTTGCCCTTGTGGTCAAAGTGACCCATGGAGCCAACCCGGTTACCCTTGTAGTAACCGCCACCGACCTGCTTGGTTGTCAAGCGCAGGCGCGCCATCATCGGGTTCGACGGCTTGAACATGTTGACGATGAATTGATGTTGACGGGGAAGGTGGAGAGGGAGAGATCGCAGTCGAGGTTGAGGACAAAAGTTCGGGTGGTCGGACCGGCCTAAACCGCCGCGCCGAGAACTTTTTTTTTGCAAGCAAAAAAGTTGACCGACCTGCACAACCCCTCCTCCACGCAACGATAGGGTTTTTCTAGTGCCCTCGTGGACGGACATATTTTCTATCCTCTTGATCGATTTGTCTTTTTTATTCCTGGAGATATGCCTCGCCAACAGACTCAGTTGCGGGCTCCGAAAGACCGGTCTGCGCAGAAACCGGCACCGAAGCACAAGAACAGACGAGGCCTCGATGCCCTCTCCATTGCGGAGAAACAGATTCCGACAAAACTCGGCGTGCGTCGTAACCGCCTAGGTTTCTATGACGATGGAACCAACTACAAAAAGCATTCGCGCCGCGATGAGGACGAAGAAGAGGACGAAGAAGAGCGCCCAGTCTGGAAACGCCGCAGAACCGACGGTGACGACCTTGGAAGTCTTGACGGCGGGAGTGATAGTGATGGCCATGAGTGGAAGCTTGGACAAGTGGACAGCGACGACGATGAAGAGCTGGACAGCGATGAAGCGTTAGGAGAGAGCGACGAGGAGCGATTTGAAGGCTTTACATTCCGTGGAAGCTCTACGACCAAGTCCAAGCCGAAGCCGAAGAAAGCTGCTAAACCAAGGAAGATCACCTTATCCGAGGACGAAGAGTCTGAAGATGAAGCCGACGAAGAAGATGACGACGACCTTGGAGAGGACGCTGTGGATCTTCTTACTGCTTGGGATATGAACGCAGCAGAGGAAGAGGAGGACGCGAAGAAGGCGGCTGCGAAAGCTAAAAAGGCCGCTGCAGGCGATGATAGCGAAGATGACTTGGGTTCTCAGGGAGACAGTGAAGAGGCAGACAGCGAAGAGGGAGACAGCGAAGACGAAGCCAGTGATGACGATTCTGATCTATCCATGTCAGATGACGATGTGGATGCTCAAGAGGATGGCCTGGCCAAGCTACAAGACTTTGTCAATTCGATGCAGACCAACAAGGGAACTAAAAAGTCTGGCCAAAAGTCACAAGAGCAGGCCAAGCCTTCAGAATTCGGTTTGACATCCTCCCACAAATTGACTGTCGCCGATCTTTTGCCTTCAATCACCGATTCCCGTCTCAAGAGCTCTCTCAAACACGTTGATGCTGCTCCTCAAACAACGAAATCGGGTATCCCGGGCAAGCTGGATGCTCCTTTGGCAAAGCGCCAGCAGGATAAGATCGAGAGAGCTGCGGCCTATGAGAAGAGCAAGGAGGCTCTGGATCGATGGCTCGAGACCGTCAAGCACAATCGTCGCGCCGAGCATCTTGTCTTTCCTCTGCCAGATCCCGACAATGAACAGGTTCACCGTATGGATGTGGCCAAGCCAACTACAGATTTGGAAAGCGCAATTCAAAACATCCTGCAAGAGAGCGGACTGGCCGAGGCGAATGGCAAGTCTGCTGAAGAGGAGATCCAGGGCTTTGAGGAATTGCAGTCCCGCACACTCCCCATTGAAGAGATTCAAGCCCGACGAGCGGAGCTGCGCAAGCGACGTGATCTGCTTTTCCGGGAAGAGGTGCGTGCCAAGCGCATCAAGAAGATCAAGAGCAAGTCCTACCGTCGTGTCCATCGTAAGGAACGCGAGAAGCTCGAGCAACAGGAGCGACAGGCGCTCTTAGAAGCTGGCATGGATCTGGATGAGCAGGAGCGTGATGAGAACGAGCGAAAGAGGGCCGAGGCTCGCATGAGCTCTAAACATCGCGAAAGCAAGTGGGCCAAGAGTCTGAAGCAAACCGGTCGTACTGCTTGGGACGAAGATGCTCGCAACAGTGCGAATGATTTGGCTTTACGGGACGAGGAGTTGCGAAAGCGAATCGAAGGCAAGAGTGTTTCTCGCGGAGATGATGACTACCTCGAGTCTTCCAGCTCAGAGTCAGAAGAGGAGGACCCCTGGGCCGAAGATGCTTCTGATAACGAGAAGCGCAAGATGCGACAGAAGCTTGGTGCACTGGAGAAAGATGAGATCGAAAACGGTGACAAGGGACCTCATTCTAGTCTTTTCGCCATGAAGTTTATGCAAAACGCCGAGGCCGCTCGCAAAGAGGAAAACGATGCCGAAATCCGACGCCTCAATCGGGAACTGAATGGTGATGAATCTCAGTCTGAGGCCGAATCGGAAGTCGGCCGTCGGAAGTTTGGCCAGTCAAAGAAGACGGAGACCAAGACCAAGACGAAGCCCTTGCTGAAGAACGAGTTCGAGGAAGCAGCTGATTCAGATGCCGAGCCTGACTCGGACCAGGATGTCGACATCGTGGTCAATCGCCCTACCAAGCAGAAGTCGGGCCCTTCTGGTCCAAAGACGGTCCCTCGATCCACCACCAAGCCCGCTGCTACGCAAAAGGACGCTTCTGCAGAGGAAGAGAACCCCTGGCTCGTGCAGACAGAGCGTACCAACCGCCGCCGAATCGGTGCAGATGCGTCAGAGACGATCGACATCTCCCTCAATGATCCACAGCCCCACGTCACTGAAGCCAGCAGCTCGTCCAAGAGCAAAACCACCAAGGCAGCCCCGGTCAAGCAGCATGCTCATGAGAGCAGCGACGATGAGGACAACGTGCCCGTCCTGCTAAAGAACCACGACCTGGTGCAGCGAGCCTTCGCCGGCGACGACGTGGTACAAGACTTCGAGCAAGAAAAGATGGACACCATCGAAGACGAAGGCGACAAGGTTGTGGACAACACGCTCGTAGGATGGGGCAGTTGGACCGGCGACGGGATCAGCAAGAAGCAGCAGAAGAAGCAAAAGCGCATCCTAACCAAGGTGGAAGGTGTGAAGCCCGAGCAGCGCAAGGATGCCAAGCTCTCCCGAGTAATTATCAACGAGAAGCGAGTGAAGAAGGTAAGATCTCTTCGAATTCAAATTCGGATGATGGCTAACTTTTTATCTCCAGAACACCAAGTACATGGCCAGTCAACTGCCTCACGAGTTTGAGAATAAGACTCAGTATGAGCGGTCTTTGCGTATGCCGCTGGGTCCGGAATGGTCTACGAAGGAAACCTTCCAGAGTAGTACCAAGCCTCGTGTTATTGTCAAGCAGGATGTCATCAAGCCCATGGATAAGCCAATGTACTAAGCATGTTACGACGGGACCTCGGGAGTTGGAGATGTGTATATTCAGTTAGTTGCATTCTATACCTGACATGGACGAAGAGCGTATCTTCAGCCATGAAAATTACCATTTGAGATCGCGATCTATTTCTTTGAGCGCCAGAGGGGCAAGAGCCTAGTAATTCATGAATTCCTATTAATGCTTTTGAGATAAATGCCATGGCAATCTAATATATACGCTATCACGCAAAATAACTACTAGAATAACTACTAGAATAACCCCGGGGCGTAAACCAGGAAGCAACAATCCATAGCAAAACAAGAAATTCGGTGATGCCGAAAGCAACTGAACAGAAAAGCCTCCAACGCCTGATCACCGCGAGAAAGAAATAGCGTCGGGTCCTTCAAGGGCCACCACCAAGGCCTGCCGCGAATGCCATGTACCAGGCTCTCGAGGCACCGCCATCGATGAAGCTGTAGTCGAAGTCATCCTGGGCGAAGAACTCCCAGGAAGCCTGGGGATCGATAAGGGCAAGGTTGGCGTACAAAACACCCTTCCAACCGCCCTCCACTTTGCTGGCGGGGCATGAGGCGTGCTCTGCGAAGATGGACTGCCACTCCTGGCGGACGAATTCCTTCTGGCGGGTGTACGGGGAATGGGGAAGGAGAGGAAGCATGTGGATTCTGGTGCATGTTAGTCAGGTGTTCGAAAGAAGATTTTTCGGTTAGTTCACGTACCCTTGAATGTATTCCAGGTTGTTGCCGAAGTAAGTAGTATGGTCGACCTTATTCTCGAAAAGCTGGAGAGAGGTCAGTCTGACGTCTGATATGAAACAGGGGGTTCGGAAGTACTTACAATGCCAGTAACCCGGTTGCCAATGAAGTTCTCTGGCTGGTTGGTGTTGTTGTCTTGCATGAGGAAGTAGCTGTCAAGGGAGCGGCGCAGGATGCCCAGCATCATGTTTCCTCGAGCTTCCATGCTAGCATCTCCGGTGGTCTGACCCCACATCTTAATGGCATAGGCGAACATGGTGTCTTCGGAAGTGGACTCTTGATCCTTGCCATCGAAAGATTCGAAGAGACCCTTGGCCCAGGAGTGGCCATTGTACCAGTCAAAGCCACGCGAGAAGGGGAAGTAGGCATCATTCTCAACGGAGTTCCCAGCGTCACGGACGAGCATGTTCACATAGTCCTTATTCTCAGCCAGCCAGGTCGGGTCAAGGGCTCCGATGATGGCAGCTGCGTGGATGAAGTACCCGTAGTGGAAATGGTGATCGTTGTAGGCGGTGTTTCCAAAGTCCTGGTTCAAGTCACCATTGTAACCGGCAGTGGAGACGGCGCCCTTCCAAACGGAGTCGTAGGCCAGCGGGTATTGCTGTTCATTCTTCACAAAGCGAGCAAAGGATGTTTTCAGATCCCGGAAGGCATCGATGCCCATACCGACATTGTTACCGAGCTGATTGACAGTATAAATCAGAGTAGCAAACTTGCTCAACGCCTTGCCACTGTAGTACATGCTGTTCAGGTTGCTCTGACTTTCAATGTCCTGCTTGAGTTCAGTCGGGGCCACTTGGAGAATGGCCTGCTGGACAGCTGGAGAGAGCGTGTGAACGCTGCCCTTGGTAGGAGTCCACGGCGCAAAGCCCATGTCAATGGGGAGGTTAGGCTCAACCATGGTCCAGGTCTCCCCAATCACGGCAGTTGCGTTACCCTTGACGGTACTCCGAAGATGAATATCAGTCTTACGGCCACCGGTGCTGCGGTCGAACGAGTCGACATGGTGAGGCAGGGCAAACATGAGAAGAGGAGAGCCATTGGCGTGAGATCCTGCCTTGGTCCACGACATGCTGTAAGTGCCGACGTCGCCAATGACAGAGCCACTGATCTGACCGGCAATCGCATAGACACCCGCAGAGTTGTCGTAGAACTTCTCGCCTGACTTGCCGGCAGGGTTCTTGGCAACCTGGATGGAACCAGTGAATCCATGCGGCCCAAGCAGGCTGGTCTGTGAGACGAGTGTCATGTTTGGATCTTCGCCATTGGTGGGCGCGGCATACAGAACCCAGTGGGTGTCGTCTTCAAGAGTAGTCACGTACTTGAATATACCGGGCTTAGGGGACCCAGCGCTGACAACCTTGCGGAAGAAGACACCACTCTCAATAACGGGCCGGAGGTCATTGTAAACACCAGTCACGCAGCCCATACCTTGGACCACAGGAAATCGAATCTCCTGGGCTGATCCGCCAGAGCGTTTCAATACCGCATGGGCAGAAAAGGCCTTGGGTTCTTCAACGCTCAGTGTGGTTGATTCATCCAGCTCGGTTGCTGACAGGACAATGTGCTGTAGTCCGACGGGGTTGATATAGTACTCGATGGGGTCGCCAGGCAGCTTGTGGTTCTGGGGGCCGAAGGCCAATACACGTTCATCCAGGTGGGAGACAGACATGCCCCAGCTCTTGAGAGTTCCACCGCCGCGAGACCAGGCAATGGAATAAGGCTGGGTGAAACTAGCATTGGTTTGTGAGCCAAGGAACAGGCCTGCATAGAACTTATTGGTTTCGATTGGATCCGTAGAATTGGCCTGATTCTAGTGGTCAGCTAGGTCCTTGCAGCAAATACAAAGTCTTTCTCACGTGTTCGTTCTTGACCGGGTGGTCATGGCGGGACTTGATGTTGGCCGGGGGAGCGCCAGTCGCAACCGGCTTGAAAATGTCCTGGCCGCTCATGCTGTGTGGGTTTCCTGGTGAAGCAAGAGTTGTGCTAAGTTGCCCTGTGTCGTGGTCAGCTTGCATTGTTCGTGTGATCGATATAATGATGTCTTGGATAGGGCTCAATGGAGACATACCTCTTGCCGAGCTAGCAACCGGTTCTACGGGCGCAGTGACAGACTCAACAGGAGTCGTGACAGGCTCCACAGGGGAAGTGGTTGGTTCCACGGGAGCAGTCACAGACTCTACAGGGACCTCGGGTCCACGGGTGGCACTTGATGTGACCGGGACTGGGGATGCTGGAGGTGCTGGAGGTGCTGGAGGTGCCGGAGGTGCAGCTGAAAGACTCGGGGGCTCTTGAGCAGGGGCTGGATCGGAATCCCAGGAGCTTTCGTAGCCGTTAATGTAGCTGTCAAGGTCAAAGGCAGGCACGTCAAAGGACGGCGCTGCGAACTGCGGAAAAGGAAGCTGCGATGAATGACCCTGGTTGTCCAACGCAGTACGATAGATCTTTGTAAGCCGTTAGTATTTTCGCTCTTCTCAGCCAATTCAGTACGAAACAACTCACTGGTTGATCAGGAGCAATCTCTAGTCTCTGGTTTTTCGGCGGATACTGAGTCTTAAACGCAGTACTCGGCTGTGTCGCAGACTGCTCTAAGATCTCAGCTACAGTTCCTTCAGGCCTCGGCAGACCGTGTACTGAATCTGCAGCAAAAAGCCATGTTAGCATGGCCGCTGCCACCAATTTCGACCCCATTGTACAGGCTTAATCCCAAAATGCCAAATGAATGACCAATTGGGCTTGACAAGAGAGGATAAACAGCAAGTCTGTTCTATGCTTCAAACGGGTCCAACGTGTACAATGGACCAGAAAGCACAGGGCAGCCGAGTTGTCGAACTTCCAGTCGTGTATAGCCAAACAAAAAGGGAAAGGAAGGACTGTTCTCTTCTCTAGGGACGCGGACGTACAAGTATGCTATAAATTCCAGGAAGCAGATCAAAGCCTCACCTAGCTTGGGGCCTCGGTTCCAAATTGGGAACCAACAGGTCGGTTTGTTGTGGACGGCCTGCAGAAAGAATCCGAGACCGCCGATCCTCATGGAAATCAGCTGCCTCAAGCTTCGTGGAAACAATGTGACAGTCAGATCCTGTGCGATGGTGTGCGATTCAGCAATGTAGGGCGTCGGCGATGAGAGGTGCGGGCTCCACCGTTGTCCCCACTACACCGAGAATGTTCCCGGGATAAACAGAGCTGAGTCCTCCGTGAAGGTCGGGCCCTTGCTTCAAATTAGATTGTTTGATGAATGGCGAGTAAAGCGCGGAGACTGGAAACATAGGTTGAAGTAGTAGTTGTAGTTAATGCAGGCAGCTGTGTTGCGGGCGGTACGAAGGGTTGTGGAGCTCCACGTCAACAGCGGTAAGTTCTTTAAGTACATAGGCAGCCTCCAGGGCTGAAGGCTAAGTTCGCATTGAACCGAACATGTCGAATGAGTCAACGACAAACCCGTGGATTTGGTGAAGCATGCCCTACTCGCTGGTTCACCCAGCACCCGTATCACGTCTTCCCAATGGTAACATTCCAGTGCTCTGAGGCTGGCCTTTGCCCTACGCCTCGTCGTCATCAAAAGACATTATATATGTATATGGTGACATGTCCGGCCATGTGAGCAGTGGCTGGGGAAAACGTGTATGGCGTTGATGTGTAATTCAATCGGAATGAACAGACGCGATCTGTCGCCCTACACGTGCCCAGTAGTCGAGGGTGTTGACTACACCGATATTCTAAGATGCTCAGCATTAGCAGTTAACCATCGGTGAAGTACAGTGCTAGGACATTGATGCTGATTAAAATATAGACCTCCAGACTACAACCAACCCATGACTCAGGACCTGTATACGGTACCAACACCCTTGGAACAGTGAAAGTAGCGATCTCATGTGAGTATGATTTCTATTCATGGATCTAATCTCAAAAGTAAGCCTTAGAAGAACGGAGGAAATAATTATTTTTAATTGCATTGGGTGGCTCTCGATAGCCGGGCGCTATATATATTATGATACATCCCTAGCCTGAAGGTACCTAACAAAAAGTGCAGGTAAACTTTGGACCCCCAGGGCTAGCGAGATCATCCTCAACAGACCAATTTCCTCATGAGAAACCTAGGAACCTTAGCTACATAGGTAGCTGTCATGTCCATGAGTCATATTCCAAGAGTAATGTTCTTTTGGATCCATTTTATTACTACCTAATGATGTATACCTCATAAAGTCATAACGAGCTACTCCCCAGCAACAGGAAGATCCAAATCCACCACCCACGGCGCATTCCTCGGCTCATAGCCAACAGTGCAAACACTCGCGTTGACGAAAAGCGTCTCTTCACTAACCCTCAAGGGCCTCTGGCTCTGCCCACTAACATCATAATACGCACCACGTTTCTCAAGCATATCTTCCATATCGTTCTGCACTACCTCCTGCTTGATCCCATTAAATGCAAAAGCATTCCACTCACCGCGGACAGCGCCCCATGCTTCATGGATATGTCCGAATAGATAAATCTGTGGTCTTGCGCGTTCAGCTGCACGTAAGAGGTGCTTACATCCCACGTGACGCTCCGGCGGGACAAGGTCGAGAACGTGCGCAGGTGGGCCGTGTGTGAGCATGATATCAACCGCCGGGAAGTCGGGGACAGGATGTTCGGGAGAAGGGTTGTTGCTTCCGGGTAGGGGAGGGTTGAATCGGTCTGTGGAGCGTTTGTAGCCAAAAGCCCAGTTGCAGAATTCGGGTTGGTATGGTGAGGCGTATACAGTTAGTTTGGCGCCGTTGGACAACTTGAATGTGTGGACGCCTTCTTCGAGGTATCTTATTCCCGCTGCGATGGCGGATTCGTTTGTATAGAGGTCTTTTGCGCGCTGACAGTAGGCTTTCATGTCTTCGAGTGGGGGAGTGTTGCGTGAGCGAATGCTCTGCATGAGGGGTTTTCCATTATCCTCCAGGTATGTATCTTGGCCGCCTAGTCTTTCGGGTCGGCGATGTCGGGTGTAGCCAAAGCGTATGAAGTGCTCTTCGTCTAGTGTGAGGTCGTGGTTGCCGGCTATGACGAGTTTAAGCTCCGCGTCGGCGGCTTTGAGCATCTCCACTGTCTCCTTGTGCTCTGCGTGATAGCCGACCTTTGTGAGGTCGCCGGCATGGAGGAGAACATCGGCTTTGGGGAGGGGGTAGCGGTATGGGTTGTTGGTTCGTTGCGGGGGGTTTGGAGAGAAGGTGTGGGTGTCGGAGATCATACAAATGCGGGTTCCAATCCCTGCCGACGGAGGCATGTTGAGAATATGCTATGGTATATAGGTAATTGAGAAAGTACTTAAGCGTCGATGGAAGGGAACCTGTAGGGTGAGTTGAAGAGGGATGTTGAGGAAGTTGGAAGTTGGAAGTTACGCAGCGGCTTACGGCGGGAAGACGACTCAACCCCGCGCCAAACAAAAATGGAAACTACAAAAGACAACATAAAACAAGTAACATAAACAGGAATCATGTCCTTGGAATTGACGGCTCAGAGCTCTACAGACATTCGCATCCGTGGATGCCCAGACCATGAAAGTTTTCTGGCAAACATAGCTGAAACTCCGATAACCACCCGTGCAACAACCCACGCGGCCTCCTAACCGAATGGTTTTCCATTTTTGTTTTTCGTTTACTTGCGGATCGCCTTCTGGTAGAAAGCCAGCTCCTCGCCCTCGAGGATGTAGCCGTCGACACGGCCGGACTGGCCGGGGCGGGAAGCGACAACAGCGTAGAGACGACCGGACTCGAACTGGCGCTCGATGGCACCCTCAACCTTGCCCTGATCGGCGAAGCGGGCAGCCTGCTTCTTGACAACGGACTTGCTCTTCTTCTCCTCGGCAACCTCAGACTTGCCACCCTGGCGTCTGCGGCCGACGGGCTGGCCGTAGTGGGCCTCGTACCATTGACGGAAGGGAGCAGCGTCAATCTGGACGACAGCGGACTTGGTCAGGGTGTTTGTGCGGACCAGCTCGTTGTTGGAGGGGTGGAAGGAGACACCGATGATACGGGTCTTGCGGGAGACACCCTCGGAGCCCCACGAGAAGTTACCGGACTCGAGACGGAGGGCACGGAACTTCTGGTTACCACCACGGGTGCGGACCAAGTGGATGCGCTTGGTGCCGATACGGGTGTTGGAGGGCTGGCGACCCTTCTCGAAGGCTCTGTTGGAAAAGAAACACCAGTCAGAATTGATTCGCCAAAGGCAAAGAGCTTTTTCTCCATCTCCATCACACATGGCCTTCCCCTTCGAAAACAACTCCAGGACTCAATTGACGGGAACTCCGTACCTCTTCTTGCGGTAGAAAGCACGCTTAGCACCAGTGGCGCTGCGCTTGTGGCGCGAATCACGAGAGATACCCATATTTGCGGTTGATGGAGGGGTCTGGTATAGGCACAGAAAAATTAGAACTCGATGGGTCGATGTGATGTTCCTGCAGCTTCCGAACACTTCTGAATCGTCCGAGCGATAATACGAGGTGTGATTTGGTCGTTGAGGATGTCGATGATGCGTTGTAGAAGGTTGAAGACGAGTAAAGCAATATCGAATTGAATATTGACTAGACGTGAATTTTTCGCACGATGGCTCGATTGTCGACTCGAACGAAACAGAAGGAAAGGATGCAGGAACTAGTGAGTGTTGCGATGGGAACTCACCTCTAGCCGTGCAGCCCTTCACCAAAAGCAGAACGGTTGTCGATGGGTGTCGTGGAAGTTGCGGTCGTGGAGTCCGTTGAATTTCGCAGGGCGCACTGTGTCGCTCGCTTGTGCGGTTGCCCTAACTTGCACTAATCCCAATGTGGTTTAGTGGGTAATATTTGTGGTCACCTGACCATGCTGCTGATTCATGATTATTGCCACTTTGGGAAGGCATCCACTGGTGCGGTTCTTGCTCTCTTTGGTACTCCGTACATTAGGTAGACAGCTATCTGCTCGCACTTTCGAACAGTTCATCTATCTTAGGCCCCTGCACTAGCGGCTCTTTCCACCCTTCTTAGCTCTCTCCGCCTTGACGATCTGTTCAATCCGCTGAAACGCTCCGAATCCCTCGATAAAACACGAACCCACCCAGGTGCACCACAGACCCGACATGAAGGGCACCCCGAGCGGCTTCAATCGGAGAACAGCCAGAAGGGTCGATTCGAGAACGTGGATACCCACCATGACCGGGAAAAGGAGCGGCTGGATATTGTAGACAAAGTGTGCAAAGTCGGGGGCATACTTGTATCCCAGATTCTCGTAGACGAACGCGCCTGGCAGGAGGTTGCTGCGACGGAAGCAGCTCACATAGGTGAAGAGACACAGGCCAAAGATGACTATTTGTACGCCTCGGGGTGCACGGTACTCGGTGAGCGTGACGTCGGAGCGACCTAGACGCCGCAGGCTCTCTTTGCGCAAAGCGACCAGGCGCTCGCGAGCCTCGGAGAAGTCCTTCATCGGTGGGTCAATGGGGACCAGGTAGCGGGTGCCCTGGGCACGCAGGATGAGGTTATCAAGACCGAGGTCCTCGAGTGAGGCACCATTGGCTTCACGGGCGGTGATACCGCAGAAAGCTTGCAAGTACAACTGGAGCGAGTCGCCGTGGTCGGCGTTCATGTGTTTGATGACAAAGTCCTTGTGGGACATCGTGGCAGTTGCACGGAAGAAGTGGATGAACAAGTGTTGTAGTTGAGTCTGGTGTTGAAATTCAATTGCCACCTTAAGGTTGAGGGGCGTGATCCGGAGTGTTGAGTAGAAAAGTAAACTCATGGATCGGCGCCAAGAACCTCGGCCCTCAATCGGGAGTCGTGGTTCCACCTACACATGTGCTGTTATCGAGATTGAGGCTACACTCGGTTTGAAATGAAATATACATGGAATCTATATGGTTGGATTTTAGAGGCCGTCCGTTGACATTTATTGATCACTTGATTACTCGCGGGATATACATATTTTGTAGTACATAGTGGATACCAATGTATCGATATGTATCGATTCCTGCCACGCGGATTACGATTACTATCACGCTATAGCTCCGAGATATCTAGAAGAAACGCAATCTTAGAAGAAGGTTACAAAAGCGACTAAGATAAGCGCTCTATAAGACGAATACTGAACAGAGGAATAAGCGGAATAATCGGGTCAATTGGAACAACTGAAAGGAATATCGTGATCGTAGCCATTCGAGAGTGTGTAGGTACTCCGAGAAAACAATGCGACACAATGGGGGAAAAAAAATTAGGGATTATGCCCTAAGATCGACGAGATCAACTCCAGATTCAACTCCAGCCTCAGCTTCACGCCCTCCTCAGGACATAAGAGCCAACGTAAGATCACCGTGAATACGGGCCTTGAGCTCGATTTCGATCTCCAGATTCAACTCTAGCCTCAGCTTCATGCCCTCCTCGTCGAGCATGTTCGGCTGCTTCTGGTCGATCACGTTCATGCCGCCTGACGGATGCTTGTCATCGGAACGCCGCTGGTTATAGGGCTGCATGGATTTGCCCTGGATCACGTCGTCGTCGGAGTATTCGTCATCGTATTCATCGGAGTAGTCATCGTCGTCGGAGTATTCCTCGAGTTCATCTTGTTTCTGGGACTGTTGTCGCCGCTGGAGCTGCTGGTTCTTTTTCTTGTTCTTGTTCTTGTTCTTGGTCTGGACGGTCTGGGCATCTTCTTCGTCGGTATAGTCGTCGGTGTAGTCATCGGCACTGTCGTAGTCTTCTTCATCGGAGTAATCCGGCACCTGGAACTGCTTCTGCTTGTCCTGGGTCTTCTCGGCAGTCGCCATGGTGAATATGAGGATCCTAGTAGGCGACGAGGATTATAAGGAATGTGCTGAGAATGTATGTTTCCGAGGACCGATGTATCAAAATTATAGAGAAAAGAAGGAAAGCGGTGATGTGATATGATCCGATTTGAGAGAAGAAACCATGCAGTTACTATGAATGGCAAGATGATAGCTAAGACTATAATGACGTTAGGGGCGGTTGGTTAGTATCTCCACCAAGTTGCTTCGTGACATTCAATTACTAAAGAGGACCACCGGCGTCATACGATACATTTGTCATACCTTGACCCTACCAAATCCAATTGCCCGTGGAGCCACACTATTTCTATTCTCAGCAACTCTCCTATGGGTCCCCTAGTGACATGACAGGTTTGACAGCCGAATCCTGGTTGTACCGTGGAAAGTAACACCTCGTGGCCCGAACCATGCAAACGAATGGCGCTCTTTGTGAAAACCGCGGCTGACTCGTGTATCAAAACCACAACAATTTAGAAATCCCTGAAAAACTATACCCAGTGTCGTCATGAGCATTGGCGTGCCGTGGGACAGAGAAGTCTTACGTCGGTTTAATATATAAAAGTGGAGCTGACATCTTGTCAAAATCTTCCGAATGAATCTGATTGGACTATGTAGCCCCAGTTATTTATTTTCATCGGGAAAACAAGTCCACAATTGTCCCCTGTCAAGATTGCATTCGTTTTAGTCTACAGATCGTCATCCCGTTAACCCTCATCGCCCCGTACACTGCGCCATACGGAAGTGTTCCAGGTCTTGATCCCTGCTATCAAGTTGATAGCAACGTCATCTCACCCGCTATCCCACCTGGACACACCCACTTCGAGATCTTTTCCACTCGGTATTGGACTCCGCAGGCACACTTCTATGGTGTACCGTTATAGCTATTCCGAGCATCCGTACCTGACCTGAACCGCAGGTCAGATACGGAGACGTCTGACGTCGGAGGCGGTTCCCACTGCGCTCATCAGGGCCGGTTTTTCGAGTTAATCGGGTGGTTCTATGATATAAACGGCGCAGGCGTGGCAGTGTCATTATCCTGCATACATCATATACCATACGGCGCAATTACATACCCTTCATAACCCCTCCACCCTCGCACAAGTGACGCTTTGTCCTTCATTATCATTTGATCATTTCATATTGCCCCTTGGCCCCCTCTCCCAACTTCCTCTTTTCTTCCACCATGGCCGATCAGGAACCCTCCTCCCCGAACCCGGAATCCACTACCTCTACTCCCAATAAGCCAAAGCGTACCCCTCCCAAGCTAGGCAAGAAGTCCCCTACCAAGCAAGAACAGACCCCGCCGTCTTCAGAGCAAGGCCCCAACTCAGAAGAGAAGGAGCAGCCCAAAGGTGCTGAAAAGAAAGACCAAGACGAAGAGCCAGGGTCAGAGCCAGAGCAAGAGCAAGAGCAACAAGAAGAGCCGGAGGCTAAGAAGCCAGACCCCGACTCCGACAACGAGCAAGAGAACGACGAACCTGGACCTGAACCTGAGCCTCAACCTCAACCAGAACGTCGTCGCAGACGCCCTCGCCGTCAACAAGAGTCTGACGTCGAATCTATTCCCAACATGGACGGTGAACGACAACAGCGCCAGCGTGCCCGTCGCACGCGGCGGCCCCAGCAAGAGGACCAGAGCGACGGAGGTCCACTCGGTGGACTCGGCGGCGTAGACCAAGCCGGCCAGCTCGTGCAGAACACGGCCGGCAAGGCCCTTAACGGAGTGACCGGGTCTGCAGGCAAGGCTGTCGGCGGAGTAGTAGGCGGAGGCCAGAAAGAAGAGAAGGATGATGACGGCGGTCGTGACGAGCAGCTGCGGCTGCGACTTGACCTGAATCTAGATATTGAGATCCAACTCAAGGCTAAGATTCACGGTGACTTGACGCTGGGATTGCTGTCAGTATTACCCCATTTTCTTGATTTTGTTGATCATTTCAAGACCCCCTTTTTCTGTTTTCTAATGTGCAGTTCCGCTGACTGACATCTTAGTAATTGATTTTGTTTGGCCAGTGGCTAGAATGAGTTCTTCTGCCTTTTATATGTCCGCAGTGTTCTGTTATATTAGCCATGCGCGCTAGTTATTCGTTCATATATCCAACTTACGGCTACGGTTACGTGATGCAAGATGCAGGAGCATGGTTTGGTTTTTGGTTTGTCTTGTTTCGATTGTGTTCTGTCTAGGCTGTCTTCCCTAGACCTGCTTCGGCTGCTCAAGTGGCTGGTCTGTGTGTCCTGACGAATGTTTGACATGTACATAGTTAACTAGTTACTACAATTGATAAGTCATCGTCATAATACCGTGATGACTAACTATATACCATAGGAATCAGGTAGAATCGCTTAATTACTCCTCGGATATACATTCTGCAAGATCTACATCACTATGAGTTGTGAGATCACAATAGTTAGTGGATCTGCTAAGACTAATACTCAGCTACGCAGATCTACCGTCCGATCGGGTTTGCTAGTGCCATTATTTCCGCAAGGCAGCCGCTTACCAAGATACAGATAGGCCCATGCCAGCAGTGCTGCCCACCGCTATTTAATCAGTACCAGTGGTCTCAAAGCGCCTGGTCAGATCTCGTTGGGAACGGTCATTTACAGATACAACAATGGTAGTACATAGTATGGGCTCCAAGGACTTGATATCAAAGAGACGTCTATATCCACAGAAAAAGATCAATGTATCCATTATTCACGGTAATCGCAATAGGTGATGTGCTGTATGACGGACTTGTCCCGTCCATCAGTCTATTTGTGCAACCAAAAGTCTACATGAAGCAGCAGGCTCACTAGACAACCTTAATCATACAAATCGCTGAAAAGACACAAAGCGTATATAAGGTTGTCTTTTCTAATTGATATCCTCCAAAATAAACACGAGACCTCTCCCCACCAGGTACTTTACGGATGAGGGCATTATAATTACAAGCCCGCGATATACATCAGCCCATATCCAAGGGTGACAATCACCACAAAGGCCATGAGACTTGATGGAATACCACGAGTGAGAAAGTGGCGAACTTGGAGGTAGCGCTGGCCAGTCGTGGGCACTTCGGTCATGATGGCGGCTAGTTTGAAAGAGTTAGCAAAAAGGTTTCGACATCGAACGTTGAGAAAGCCTACTCATGTTGGGAAAGCCACTGGTGGGCAGTCCCATTGCGACTGAACACATCAGTGCACTCGCCATGACCAACAGATTCGGATGGGGGTCCTCCATGTTAACGCCAATTTGGCGAACCAGAGGCAAGATGATCAGGGCCGCAACAGTATGAGAGATGAAGGTGGCAATGACGAGGATCAAAGCAGAGAAGACGAGGAGCACACTGTACAGGCTGAGATGTTCAACACGCGCGGTAATCCCGTTGGCGATGGTGTGCAACAAGCCGGACGAAGTGACAGCTTTACCTAAACACAGGCCACCCGCAGCGAGGATAATAATTGTCCAGAGAAAGTTGTTAAAGTCTTCCTTGTTGAGGATACCAGTGCCAAAGAACAACACGAGAGGGATGATGGCGATGACACCCATGTCGCCGAAGACATGCTCGAGCTGGTGACTGACACACCAGAGAGCAATGGTGACGAGAGTCACTGCGCTGATGAAGTACTGAATGCCTGTGAAGCGGTCCTTGACGGGGCGCATAGGAATGACAGTAGCATTGCGACCAGGGTGGAATGACACAAGCAATAGTCCCCAAATCAAGAGGATCGAGATGATGCAGACGGGCAGCGAAATGAAGAACCAGGTGCCCCAGCTGATGCTCGGGTACATGTTCTGCAGCGCAATAATATTTTGCGGCGACGCAATCGGGGATGCCGCCCCACCAACGTTGGCCGCCAGCGCGATACCCAGCACGAGTGCCTTAGCGAAGTTGGATTCCGGAGAGAGATTGCGCAACAAAGGCTGGATGATCGAGTAGCACAGCACGGGAGAAGCGACGTTGCTGATCCACATGCTCAAGAACATGCTCACGAACATGTTCGTCAGCAGCACGGCACTGGGTTTTGACCCGGCTTTGCTGAGCACAAACATGGCCATCCGACGGGCGATATCATACTTCGACAAGGCTGCCGCGATTGTAAAGCCGCCAAGAAGAAGCATGATCACAGGAGTCCACATTGACGCAAACACCACACTCGTTGCCTCCTTAGGACCCAGTCGCTTATGAGGTTTATCTTCAGACCGCATAATGCCTAAGACAACGACCAAGAATGGAATCAAAAGTGAAGTCACAAACAGAGGAATAGCCTGCGAAAAGGTAAGCAACGATGAGGGCAAAAAGGGACAGGAAAATTCTCACCTCGGTAGCCCAAAGAATACTAACTAGCACTAGCATCGCCAGACAGTTCTGTTGCTCAGGCGTGTCCATAATCTGCAGCGAGAGGAAGGCACCAAACACAGAAATGCTAAAGATCAAGGTGCCAAAGCTCAAACTACAAAGCCACAACGGAAAATGCATCCGACCAAGCGGAGTGGCAATCTCTTTCGTGCGAATTTCTTGCGTGTCACCCTGGCGCCGCGCAGTAGCAGGGTCTTCGGCGCCTCCCAAGAGGGTCTGACGAATGCCGACATTGGCGGCCTGGGCACGACGCTCAATCTCGATCATTTCACGCCAAACAGTGTTTCGCTCCCAGACCACATGCTCACGCAGGTGCAGGCGTAATTCACGGCTAGCCAAAGAGCGGTTGCCTCTAGTGATGATGTTGGCATAAACGCCCTCCACTTCGCTGATGTGATTATCCACAGCAGCCATAGTATTTTCGGTGAAAGGCATTGCCGGGTAAACGACCGAGTTCAAGTAGTCCCGACGCAAACTGCGGAAGAGGGTCTTGTCGTACTTCTTCAATGCCTTCGCAAAGCCAGTCTTGTTGAGTTCGATGAATGATCTCAGCTCACAGAGAGAGACGTAAGCCTCAATGAGACGCTTCTTCAGTGACACTCCGGTATTGTAGGTGTCAAGGAAATCCTGGTCAGTCAAATCGGTATCCTGAGCCCCTCGACTACTTGCCGGGCCAAAGAAAGCTGAGTCTGCCATGTCGCCTGAGTGAGCCTCTTCCGCTATAGACTCTCCATCGGTTGACTGCACCATCCTCACGCGAGAATTGGACACTTCGGGGGCCAGTTCCTCGTCGCTATCCCCATCGTCTTCACTACCACCGCTGGACCGACGCCGCTGACTGATTCCGTAATTTTGGAATCCGCCAGCAGTGCCCCGGCGAGCATCCGCACTCAAGGTCCTGGCCTTGATGGTAGTCTCGCTAACTGGATCCATGTTGAAACCGTGCGTTTCGGAGAGATAGACCAAAGCCTCCTGCACCAATTCATCGGTAAGACGAAATATTTCCTCCTGTTTTTGTTCGTAGAAGGAACAGATCTTGTCTAGCTCCACGTCAAGGGCGCGTTTGAAGATACCATCGGGGTTGGCCGCTTGATGCCCGCTCAGTAGTGGAGCGGACTCTACATCGGCGCCAGTCTGTCCCTCATGTCGATTGTTGTGCTTCTCGAGAGTATAGATCCTAAGCATCAAATTACAAGATTAGCGGACTGAACGAAAACTCGAGTTCCAAGTACCCAGCCCATGCATCTAACCACCCTGTGCAATGTGACACCCGTGCCAACGTGCATGTCAAGATGCCCACGAGTCCACGACTGGTCCATCCCCAAAAATGGCAAGTAGTTACTCGGGCTCGAAAACCAGACCAAGCGAGGGGCTTACTTACAGTTTCTTGAGATTGCTGTATGCAATGTAGTTGGAACTCCAATCCGGCACCGCATTGAACTGGATGCTATGCGAAAACTTCATCTTGGCTGCAGCCTCGGGCTCACGGTCAGCCTGAGGACGGCTCGCGTTTTGAGCTCGGCGTCGAAGGGCCTCTGCCCAGAATCTGAGTCGAGAATAGCGAGTGGCCCGTGGGCGCTGTTCCCCTGGGGCAGCCTTCTCCTGCTCCGCCTCTTGTCCAGATCCAAGACCCGCAGACGGCTGTGAGCCAGTGGCAGGTGCAAAGGCCCAGTCGGTATTTCCTGTTGGTCGTGCGCGAGCAGATGCGAGTTCGGGTGCCCTTGAGGCAGGCGGGTTGCTGGCAGTTTGGAAGTCGGCGAGCTCTAATGATTCGTGACGAAATGGAGGAGCCACCGTCGAGTTGGGGCCGGAGGGAGGTCGACCGGGCGAGCAATAACCTAACAGAGAAGAGCAGTCCGGTAAGGAAATGAGGAAGCCGTGCGGGGTGCCCAGCAGATCTAACGATGGTGAGCCGGGCCCGAGTTGCCTGGGCTGCACTGATGGTGAAGCTGAAGATGATGACGGGCACGGATAATCGGACCCGTGGCCCAGGTTCAGAGCAATGTCTTATTCTCCGAGAAACGTGGGTAGTGAAAGCATATAAGGTAGCAATGACAAGCTCCTGGGCTTTCACGATGACTTCAGCCCGATTAGGAATGAATCGATGCCGCTGAGGTAAGCACGCAGCGCCCCTATCAGCCGCACGCGATAGAAACCAGGTTTAACTACATCTATAGTTATAACCTTCGGATTTTACTGGCTTCGTTCCAAATTACCGCTCAGCTATGAATATAGAAAATTCCATATAATGTATAGAGGTAAATTGTTGGAATGATGATGATGAATGAACTTGATATACTACATGTAGAAATGCTGAAAAGAGTGCTTGGAGACCATGAACAAGAACCCCTCAAACCCAGAAAAATGAAGAAACACCAAGATGGATCAGATTACCGGCGACGAGGCGCAAGACCCAGGTTCGCACGGCCAGAGATACCCATCTTGTGCTGCCCGTCTCGTCGGTCCCACACACCACTTCGGCCCTCTGCAACCGCAACCAACTCATTTGCGACGCGGTGGGCCAGCTGTGCATCCCGTCGCTTTTCGGAGGCATCGATGATCCACTTGATAGCCGCACGGCGGCGCTGGCGCAGGTTTAGCGGGTGAGGAACTTGCACGGCAGTACCACCACCGGCAATACCCTTCTGCTGGCGAATGCGGAAAAGTGGAGCCACCGAGTCAACGATCAGGGTCAGGTAGAGGACGGGGTCGAGAGGCAGCTGAGGCGCGGGAGGTCCGCCAAGAAGGGGGCGGCGGGGGTTAATGTTAGGAGGCGACGAGGTACGAAGGTGGTCCAGAATGATGGACACGTTCTAGAAAAAAGCGTGAGCCTGGTACGAAGACAAGAGGAAGTTGCGGGGTAAGACAAGGGTGGCATACGTTCTGTGCCCGGGCCAGCTTTCCGTCTTGCATCAACATCTTAGTGAACTGCTCCTGCAGCGAGTCGTAGCGCTTCCGGAAGTTCATGGTCTTCGTATGAATCACTGGCGCATCGAACTTCAGGCCTGGGTTCTGCTCGATAGCCTGCGAGTTCACCTGTTCGATCATATCGGCGAGAAACGCAGCGGACGCATCGTGGTTAAGAGAGCTCTCCATTTCAGGCTGGTGACTGCGGGCGGAGGTTGAGAAAGACCGGGAGCCACCGGACTTTTTGAACTGCTCCTGCATGACCTTGGGCATGTGCTTCATCGCCTTCTCGTCGCGCTGAAGGATCTGCGGAGGATAATTTATCAATAACAGTCCGGCATAGTCACAAAAAAAGCATTATAGCTCTACTCACCTCCACAACCGGAGTTCCTTGGTCCAATTCTGGGCTTGACGGCTGGCCGTCGCAGCTCTTTTCCTTGTTCATGATTCGGTCGATCTCGGCGGCCTCTTCGCTGACATGAGGCAGTTGGTCCTGCGTCGGGAACACCTGCTCATCCGGATTGGGTTCCTTCTTAGACGAGTTCCATCTTTTTTGGGCCGGTGTCGACTGTTCGGCACGGAATCGAAGAGGGAGAGCGATATTCCGCGATGCAACAGCAGGAATTGTGGGCTGACGGACGGCTAATAAAGCCTTGTTTGCTGAGAAGAGGTTCAACCGTGGTGGCATTTTCAATGGTAACCCCTGCGACAACGATACTAGGGTACAATCGAGATTGGATGTTGGCGGAGACTCGCCGGGCTGCGGTCTGCAGGTTTTCCATATGCGCTTAGTCATCATATCATCACCGCGCATCTAAAACAAGCGTAAGGACCTTGATCTACAGCCTTCCGATCCATTTTCCACATTGGCTGATATCAAGGTATTTTATTCCCGTTCATTGTAATAACCATGAGCCGTGTGGTCATGATCGACGAGCAAAAAGAGGTATCGGAAATATCTTTGAATTCTGACGTGCCGCACCGCTGAAGTACAACCTGTGGCCATGAAATTCAAGTTGCTCTGACGATCTTCAACCATAACCCTGCAACTAGCTTCCATCATGCTATCTGATCTTCCCTCGGAGATCATTCTCCATATTGCATTATATCTTCCGACTGCCAGCTCATTGGCACATCTGGCGCAAACCTGCCGTCGATTATATAAAATTGCCACAGCCGAAGAAGCAGCCCTTTTTCGTGCATTCGTACAGCACAAATTCCCATCGACAAGTACTCCACCTTTCTGGAAAGATGCAGCATGTGCTCTCACATCTCGCTCGCGGGCCGTGGACAGACTGGGCATCATTGGTCGCTTCGTCCTGCCGCCTGAGAACATAAGCTGGATCGGCTATCATGAAGAGACACGACGCGACAACCCCACTCTGGGATTTCGACCTCCCATTGACTCTTACGAGAGCTGGAATGGCGAGTCCTGGGCAGATAAGAAAGAAGTTCTTGCCTGGGGTGCTGGTCATCAACTGTTAATACGCATCAGACAGTCCAAAGACCACCAACGTGAAAACTGGATTGTCTTCAATGACCAGTCCCATGTCAGCAGTTACGATGATATTTGCGGACTGCATCTTCTTGGACCAGGACCAAATGGCAAAGAAGCTGATATCGAGCACTTGATCCTTGGCCGCATTCGCGGCGATATTGTTCGTCTCGCTTTATCCGCTAGCGACATGGGCTATGAGACAAAGCAGAAATTTGTGACCAAGGGGCTGAATCTCGACCGAACCGACCTAAGTGATGGTACACAGCCCATTCTCTCAGGTCATTTTGATAATGGGTCTATCGCATTGTACCATACACTCACTGAAAGAGAAGAGGTTGAGCCATTTGCGTGGATTGAGCCAAACAGCTTGTCACGCAGTCGATATTCAAAATTGCTGTCACAATCACGGATTGCCGTGGCCAGTGGCACACCCCAGGACGCTCTATCGATTTCATCCATCTCACCAGATGGCATCTCCCATGTTCGACAGATAGGGGTGGATTCACTAGATATCGAACCTCTAGTTGGCTATCCAGCGCATAGTACTGTCTCTGCCATTGCACCCCTAAATTCCCACCGACTCGCCGGGAACCCAGGCGATGTATTCCTCGCAGCTTGGGGTGATCGAACCGTTAGGTAGGTTGTCCACACTCTGTCTGAAGTCAGAGACATTATCTGACACACTATTGCTACTAGACTTCATGATGTTCGCTCTCCGCATTCCTATGAAGCAACCTATATAGATACCACAGACCCCAACCTCACATACAGCGTACACCCATTTGCCAATGACAGGTTTCTCGCCGGTTCTGGTGGCGATGCACTGGTCAAAATATTCGACCTTCGCATGGACAAAACGTACGACTATCTCGACGCCCGAGGTCCGCACACATCATCTCAAACCCCTCATGGCCCTCGCAAAGACTTCTCCATTTTCCTTTCCTCACCACCACCTGCACTGTTCCCACAGCAACCTCAGCGCAACCGCAGAAGAGGCGCATACCGTGGCCCGATTTACACCATGTCCACACCCTCTGCATCTTCACAAACCGTGTACACTGGTATCGTGGACGGCGTCGTGCGTCTAGACTTTGCATCGATCGATGATTTGGCCGGGCCAGCAAGGGAATGGTATGATCGCGATCTTGATCTCAATCTTCCCCATAAGACAGGGATGAGTTCGTCCTCAACACCAGAACAGAGCGCAGTGCTCAGGCTAGCCGGGTTCGAACGGCCAGATCCAGATGATCTGACTACTACGTCCAAGTTGAGAATGCAGTGTGAGGACTTGAGCCTCAAGGACGAAGATCTGAGTAAGATGAATGATACGGGGTGGGATTGGCGATGGCAACCGCTTAGTGAACCCGGTGCTTGGAGACGGAGAGATGGCCAAGCACTTGGTGATTGATGTCCCACCTACTTTTTACGCGTTGCCGTTATACAAACACCAGCAGGAAAAGATAGAATGCTGACCGATTGTGTCAGACGGGAAAAGTCTAGATCGATAGAAGAGCAGATAGAGTCCTCATAACTTTTATGATATTCTAAAAAGTAATCAACCTCGGAAATATTAACAAGCAAATCATGTGGTGAGCGAATTTATCCAGAGCTCCTTAAGCGCCATGCTGAGTAAAAAGGGTAAAGCGTTCACGGTTGGATCAGCAGCCTTGGTAGTAAACGCGAGAGAGTGGTTGCAAAGAGTAAATTGAGTAGGAGCAAGACGAGGCGCCTAAACTCGATTGCAAAAAGCTCCGAGATCGATGGCTAACTCTGAGTCATCCTTTAATCGTCAAACTTGAAGGACTTGCCGCCACTGATATCAATGGGGCCACCGCGGTAGGAGCCGCGCTTCTTCTTGTTCTTCTCTTTGGTGAAGCCCTTGCCACGGGTGATCGAGAGGTCTGCATAGGCACGATCGGCGTAGGCATAGGAAATGTAGTCGTTACGGGGCCCATCAAAGGGCTCGGCGCTCAGAACAGCCAGGGGAGTGGGGAGAGCACCGACGTGCTTCTTCTTGGCGGGGCCGTTTCCAGGGACCGGGCTGGCGCTGGAGGAAGTCCGGACATTTTCCACAGACTTGTTCACAGCCACGGGCGAAGCAGACAGGGTAGCACTGGTGTCTGACTCGTTGCGGGAAACGGATACACCGCCAGTCTTCTTGTCATCAGAGCTATCAGATGACGAAGAGTCCGAGCTAGAGGAGTCCGAGCTACCAGAGGAAGAGGGCGGAAGTGGAGTCTTCTTCGCCTCCTTCAGAGCCTTCGAATCAGCCTTCTTCGCAGATTCCTTCTCGGACTCGGAAGATTCAGAGTCAGAGTCGGATTTAGAGTCAGATGAGTCGCTGGAATCGCTGGAATCGCCGGAGCTGCTGGAGCTGCTGGAGCTGGAATAATCGGAATCGGAAGAATCGGAACCAGACGAGGAGTCCGAGGAAGAAGATGCAGACTCAGTGCCGGAGATCTTGGCCTTCTTGGACTTAGGAGCCTCGTCTTCAGAAGAGTCAGAGTCAGAGTCAGAGTCAGAGCTAGAGTCGGAGGACGACTCGCTGCTGGATTCAGCCTTGCGCTTCAAACCGGTCTGCTTCTTCACAGCGGGAGAGGGAATGGGAGCCGCCTCATCCTCGCTCTCGTCGTCGGCATCGCTGTCGGAGCTGGAGCTGGAGCTAGAGGACGAAGAGGAAGAGGGGGAGGATGCGCGCGGAGCCTTGGTGTCTTTTTTGGGGGCATCCTTCATCTCAACGTCCGAGTCATCGCTGTCAGAGCTAGAGCTGCTGTCGCTGTCGGAATCGCTACTGTCACTGCCTGAGCTGGAAGAGTCGCTGGAAGAGTCGCTGGAACCCGAGGACTCCTTTGAAGAAGAATTCTTCTCCCACGACTGAAAAATGTCCAGAAGTGACGGAACATTCTTCACTTCGGTCTGAGCCTGGCCGGCCTTCTTTAGGTCCTTTGCAAGGGAAGCGCTGGCACCGGCGAAGCCATTGTCAAACAGGAAGGAAGAAACAGCGGCAAGCAACTGGGGGGAAATGGTGCTAGGCTGGTCCTGTGAATCAGAAACCCCGTCAATCACGTTTCTTGTTTATCATGCGGCGCAAGTCGAGGGATCTGTAGTTACCTTCTTCACCGAAGCCTTCTTCGCGTCAGCGGAGTTCTTTGCCATGGTTGTAATATAGTATTCCAGTATCTTAGGGTAAGGAGGACCGGAAACAAGGAGACAAAAAGTGCAAGCAGTTGCAAATTCGTCTCTTTGGAAAGGGCCCTTTCACTGATTAAAAAAAAAAA